>Ga0209535_1001422_pt1 | contig 16331 bp, 20 predicted proteins | sample LinPmetageLP28_FD_184041 | JGI IMG/M metagenome (GOLD analysis project Ga0209535, IMG submission 184041) | Marine viral communities from the Pacific Ocean - LP-28 (SPAdes) (version 2) | ecosystem: Environmental > Aquatic > Marine > Oceanic | place: Pacific Ocean | collected 2009-08-22 | reverse complement strand
ACCAAGAGGAGTCAAACCAGCAAATAAAGATTACTTAGAAAATTATAGATTTGCTTGGGAGTATGATAATCCAAAAGGTATTATTGAGGGACTACGACAATTCAGAAAAACATATGAGTTCGTTAATAAAGAAGAACTTAATCCAGAACCAGCTAGGAAACAGAAAAGAAACGACTAATGAAGATAGCAGTTATCGGAAGTCGCACTTATACAAACAAAAAAAATATTCAGAACTTTATGTTTAGACTAAAAATGGAACATAAAGATATGGAAATCATTAGTGGTGGTGCAAAAGACGGAGCAGATAAATATGCAAAACGATTTGCATTAGAGTTCGGATTAGACTATTCAGAATTTCCACCACAACATCAAACCCACAATCAACATTGTGTAATGGAAGCTTATAATTATGGTAAACCATATAATGTTGGATACTATCACAAAAGAAATAAAGATTTAGTCAAATATGCGGATAAGGTTGTAGCATTTTGTAAAGACGGAGAGGTTACAAGTGGAACAAGGTCGGCATTAGAATATTGTGAAAAAATAAATAAAAAATATGTTATTTTAGATTAACAGACTATTTATATATATACATATATACAGATTATGAAAGAAGACAAATTAACATCAGTAAAAGTCATTGACGAACTTTATCGTAAGTTTAGAGAGAAATCTATTCGTGATGACTTTTCATTACAGAAATTAGTAAATCGTAGTTTAGATTTATTTGTTCACGACGAAGAATTTGCCAAGACTATCGTCGAATATGATAATTTAGAGGAAAGTGGCTCAAAATACTAAGAGGTTTTAATGGATTTACCAAAATTAAAAAAAGTTACAGATATTCAGAAAAGAGATAAGAAAAAGATTCTATTACTATCAGATGACTTAAGAATGTCAAGTGGTGTCGGTGTGATGTCAAGAGAGATTGTTATGGGAACAATTGACACATTTGATTGGGTTCAAGTCGGTGGTGCTATCAAACATCCAGATAAAGGAAAGATTTTTGACCTTAGTGACTCAATGGTTGAAGAAACGGGCATTGAGGATGCTTATTGTAAAGTTTACCCGATTGATGGTTATGGAAGTCAAGAGGTAGTTCGTGAACTTATGCAAATTGAAAAACCAGATGCTATAATGATTTACACAGACCCAAGATTTTGGATTTGGTTGTATGAAATGGAACACGAACTAAGACAAGATATTCCAATATTCTATTATAATATATGGGACGATTTACCTTATCCAATGTGGAATGAACCTTATTATGAGAGTTGTGATTTAATTATGAATATCTCAAAACAGACACACAATATCGTTCAGAATGTATGTAAGAGTAAACCAAGAACAGATTGGGATTCAACTTATATTCCACACGGAATTAATGAAACCTATTTCTATCCAATTAAAGACGAAAAAGAATTATTAGAAATGAACAAAATGAAATCAGACCTATTCAATGGTAAAGATATTGATTTTTGTATGTTGTATATCAACAGAAATATTAGACGAAAGATGACTTCGGATACCATTCTGGCATTTAAGGAGTTCGCTGACAAACTTCCAAAAGAAAAAAGAGATAAAACTATGTTTGTTCTACATACTCAACCAGTTGATAATAATGGAACAGATTTACCAGCGGTGTGCGAAGAACTATGTCCAGACTTAAACATTGTATTTTCAACAAATAAGTTAGATAATAAACAACTAAACTATCTATATAACATAGCAGACATAACGGTAAACTTAGCATCCAACGAGGGATTTGGATTGGGAACTTGTGAAAGTTTAATGTGTGGAACACCAATCATCGTAAATGTTACGGGTGGATTACAAGACCAATGTGGATTTAGATTAAAAGATAAACACATTACTTATCAAGATTATTCAGAAATACACTCACTACACAATTGGAGAGATTGGGAACACAATGAAGATTTAACTCACGGAGAGTGGGTAAAGCCAGTATGGCCTAAAACAAGAACATTAGCAGGTTCACCACCAACACCATATATCTTTGATGATAGGTGTGATTGGTTTGAGGCAGCTCAAAGAATTAGAGAGTGGTATGATATGACATCTGAAGAGAGAAAAGAGTGTGGATTTAAGGGACACGAATTTGTAACAGGTGATGAAGCAATGATGTCAGCAAGACATATGGGTCAGTTATTTACAGAACATATGAATACTGCTTTTGATAAATGGACACCAAGAAAACGATATGAGGTAATAAAAGTATGAAACCAATGATATTAGTAACAGCACCAGTTCAGACTCGTAGTGGATACGGAAACCACTCACGAGATATTTGTAGGGCATTGATTGAAAGTGATAAATATGATGTAAAGATTCAGTCGGTCCGTTGGGGTAATACGCCACCAAACGCTTTAGAAAAGGATAATCCACATCATCAAGATATTTCTAAAAGAATATTACGAGAACCAAGATTAGATAAGCAACCAGATTTACACTTACACATTGTGATACCAAATGAGTTTACTCAGATTGGTAAAAAGAACATTGGTATTACTGCTGGCATAGAACATAGTGTTCCACCAGCAGATTGGGTAGAGGGTTGTAATCGTATGGATATGACAATATTCACATCAGAGTTTTCTAAGAGAGGATTTACAGAAGCAACATACGACAAAGTGGACAAGAACACTCAACAGAATCTTGGTAGTCTTAAATTGGAAAAGCCAGCAGAGGTGTTGTTTGAGGGAGCAGACCCTGAAATATACAAAGAAACAAAAGAAATATCAAAAGACTTAAAAGAACAATTCTCTCAAATAAAAGAAGACTTTTGTTTTCTATTCGTAGGACATTGGTTGAATGGTAATCTCGGTGAAGACAGAAAAGATGTGGGTATGATGTTAAAAGTATTTTTTGAGTCATTTAAGAATCAGAAAAATCCACCGGCACTAATTATGAAAACAAGTAGTGCAGGTTTTTCAATTATGGATAGGGTGGATATATTGAAAAAAATAAAAATGATTAGACAAGATATCAATGCAAATACACTACCTAATGTATATTTGTTACACGGAGACCTGACCGACAAGGAAATGAACCAAATGTATAATCATCCAAAAGTAAAAGCACATTTATCTTTTACACACGGAGAGGGATTTGGAAGACCATTGTTAGAAGCATCATTTAGTGGTAAACCAATCATAGCACCCATTTCAACAGGTCAAGCAGACTTCTTGGATACGGATTATACGATTGAACTACCACACTCAATGACTAAAGTTCCAAAGGGTGCTTTACCAAAAGAGTATCTAAATGATGAAGCTATGTGGTCTCAAGTTGACTATAATTCTGCACTACATATAATTAAAAATACTTACAAAAATTATGATAAGTGTAAACTTCGTGGTAAGAAACAAATGATTGTAAATAAAGAACACTTCACTCACGATAAAATGAAAGATAAACTTATTGATATTGTTGATGATATATTGAGTGATGTTCCACAAGAAGTTAAGATTAAATTACCAAGCTTAAAATCAACAAATAGCAAGAAATTAAAACTACCAAAATTAAAGGGATAGTAGTATGCCAGAAGTAAAAATAACTTGTCCGAATTGTTTTTCTGATAAACATTGTTTTGAGGAAACAGCTATGGACTTTAAATCATATATGTGTTTTAATTGTGGTTTCACAAGTAATTCCGCATATAATAATGACTCAGACGCATTAAAGAAAATGGAAGAAACATCATCAGAACTAATGAGAGAAATAAGTATGTTTGATTATGACAGAAAAATACATTGGTTCCCAACAATACTCAATATGGGTAAGTTTGGGATGTTGTTTCCCGAGGGGACAAAAAGTAATTGGAATTGGAAGTTAGCAGAAGTTCGTAAATTATCACCCGAAGAACAAAAGAATCCTATGTATGAAGGACACGAACATACACTTGATATTGAAAACGCTACTACTTTTGGACAACACGAGTTCTTAGATGCGTGTAAAAAAATGGGGATTGTAAAGGATATTAGTTAATGAAAAATACAACTTGGAATAATATAGAACCTGGTCAAATGGTCTCATTTATATATAAGTCTCAGACCGGAAGTAAAAAAAGTGCCAGAAGAATCGTGTTATGTTTAGACCCAAGATACCGATACAGGAAAGATTCTACCAATCGTGTTGTAGAATTTTTTATTGGATTAGAAATATACAATAACCAAAACACAAGAATACAAACATCAATATTAAAACAATTGTTTGAGATATTGGGGGAAAATCAAGATAGAATATTAGATGATACAGGTGAAGAAGCGAGAATGCAAAAGATTTATATAGAGTTGAAACAATTTCTAAAACGAACACCAATATTTAAAACTTACTTTATGAGAGAGTGTAGAAAGAGAAGAGTATTTTTAGAAAACACATATGAAACTCTAAACTCACTTCAAGTTAAACAGATTAGTAATAAATTATTAGAAGAAGATAAAGATGATATCAATGCAGGAATAGAGGGAATTGAATAGTGAAAATTAGTTACGGAATTACGGTTTATAATGAACACAAAGAATTAGACGATTTACTACATCATCTATCTAAGCATATTAGAGATGAAGATGAAGTGGTGGTTACACGAGATATATCCAAAGTTGGTGATAAAAGTATTATACAAGATGAGTTTTATGCCCTTGATAAAGTATTAGAAAAATATGAGTATCACGATTACTTTGAACCAAACCAATTAAAAGTAAATACATTTGAGTTTAGAAAAGACTTCTCTGCATTGAAAAACTATACAAAATCAAAGTGTAGTGGAGATTATATATTTCACATTGACGCAGATGAAATACCAAATGAAATATTATTAAAACAATTACCTGAAATATTAGAAATCAATGACACCGATTTAGTATGGGTTCCAAGAGTAAATATCGTTGATGGTATTACAGACTTTCATCTCAATCTTTGGAAGTGGAGAGTGACCGAAGAAGGTTGGATAAACTTTCCAGACTATCAAGCAAGAATATTTAGAAATACTGACAATATTAAATGGGTCAAACCAGTTCACGAGGTAATAGACGGAGCAAAAACTTATTCCCATTTACCACCACACGAAGAATTGACATTATTACACAAGAAAGATATTGTAAGACAAGAAGTTCAGAACAAATTATATGAGGATATAATATAGTGAACATTATAAATGAACAATATACACTTTTAGAATTGAAGAAACCATATCCTATTTGGGTCATTGATAACTTTCTAAACAAGGAAACTTTAGATAGAATACAGAAAGAGTGGCCAGACAAAGATGATTCTAACTGGCACGGTGGACACGAGATGATTGATGGAGAGAAAAACATACTTGAACAAGGTATGTTATCATACGATACAAAAGACACCAAAGGATTTATGAAAGAGTTTTTAGAGTTCATACATAGTCAAAATTTTACCGATAGTATATCTGAGATTACAAACATAAAGGATTTAATTGGAGATGATAGTATGAGGTGGTCTGGCATTAGAACAATGTTGCCGGGTTCATTTCAAGCTATCCATAGTGACGCTAGACTCAATCCAGAAACAGGTCTTAGAAAAGAACTGACTTGTTTGATTTACTTTAATGACTGGAAAAGAGATGACAATGGGTGTTTTGAAGTTTGGAATGATGATATGACAACTTGTACAAACTCATTTGCACCAATCAATAATAGAATGGTTGTATTCTTAAATACAGATAAATCTTACCACGGAGTTCCAGAAGTGAGTGCAGAAAGAAAGTCTATCACTTGGAGTATCTTGAAAGAGGGTAATGTTGGAAAAAGAAGTAAGGCATTATTCGTTTCAAGACCACAAGATGATAAAAAGGTAGGTGAGTTAGGGGAGAAAAGAGCATACATACAGGACGCTAAATGAAGTATCCAATGTTCAAGGTTCATATCGACACAGCTGGAGCATTAGAACAAATTGAGCCAGTGTTAAATAGTGGTTTTGTTAATGAGGGGGAACAAGTAACCGAATTAACTAATTACTTTTCAGAATATTTTCAGCACAACAGAGTAATGGCACTAAATAGTTGCACATCTGCTTTAACATTAGCACTTAAATTATGTGATGTAATGCCAGATGATGAAGTAATAGCGACATCAATGACTTGTGTAGCATCCAATACACCGATTCATACATTTGGTGCTAAGGTTATTTGGGCAGATATAAATCATAAAACAGGTAATATAGAACCTGACAACATAGAAAAGCTCATTACACCAAAGACAAAAGCATTGTTATGTGTCAATTGGTCTGGTTTGCCTTGTGATTTAGAAAAGATATACGATATTTGTGAAAAGAATAATATAAAGTTTATTCAAGACGCTGCTCACTCTATGGGAGCAACATATAAAGGAAAACAATCACATCATTTTGCACATTACACTTGTTATAGTTTACAAGCTATCAAACATATTACAACAGGAGATGGTGGGTTATTGGTTGTAAATACAAATGATGACGATTTCCAACGAGCAAAAGCATTAAAATGGTTTGGTATTGATAGAGACTCAACCAAAGATGAAAAGGGTGAGTGGAAAGGTCAAAGGTGGGAAATGGATGTTGTAGAAGCCGGATTTAAGTTCCATATGAACAATATAACAGCAGCAATAGGGTTATCTCAAATACCACATATGGGTGAGATTATAGACACACACAGAAGAAATGGATTGTTGTATGAAGAAATATTTTCAGACAAGAGGTTCGTTAGTGGACTGAGTTATCCAAAAGAATCATCACCAACATTTTGGGTTTACACCGCAATTCTATCAGAACATTTAGATAGAGATAAAATATTACAAGAATTAAATGATGAGGGAATAAATGCCGGAGTGGTTCACGTTCCTAATCATTATTATACTTGTTTCAAGGAAAGTTTTACAGATTTACCAGAAACGGATTATTTTAGTAAACATCAGATATCATTACCTTGTGGTTGGTGGTTAGATGAAAAAGATATTCGTGTTATAGCAAACTCATTATTACAGAAGTGTGAAGAAAATAGCAATATTAGGAAGTAGAGAACTCTCAGTAAAAATACTTGAGTGGGTTGTTCAACAAAATAGTTGTGAGATAGTTGGAGTGGTTGCACCACCATTTAAGGGTTGGTGGGACGATAAACTTAAAAAAACTGCTAATGATTACTTCATACCTACATTTGACGACATTCAAGATGTAATAGACAAAAAGCCAGATGTTATATTCTCTATAAACTATTGGAAACTAATTGACGAAGAACATATCAATCAGATGAATGGAAAGATACTGAATATTCATCACTCTCACTTACTAAAATATAGAGGTAGATACTCAACAAGTTGGGCAATAATAAATGGAGAAAAGTATCACGGAACATCATTACATTACATAACCACCGAATTAGATAATGGACCAATAATTTCAAGTTATAAGTGTGAGATAAAAGATGACGATACAGCTGAAAGTTTATTTACAAGAGTAGAGGAACTGGCATTTGATATGTTTAAGGAGAACTTCAATAATATATTGAATGATAATATAGACAAGTGTTTAGAACCAGAACCATTTTATTACCACTACGACAAAGACTCGAATAAAGACTTAGAAATGGATTATGATTATCCAATAGAGGATATATATAATTTTGTTAGGGCTTGGAGTTTCAAAGATAGACCAAGACCTTACTTCACATATAAAGGGAAAAGGATAGAATTAAGTTATGAAAAATAAAAAGATACTAATATTGGGTGGAACAGGAGCATTGGGTAAAACTCTACTTCGTAGATATCAAGATACTAATAGTATTTCTATTTTTAGTAGAGATGAACATAAGCATGTGGTTATGCAAAAAGATAGTCAGTATAATGATAGTGTGGATTACAAAATAGGTGATGTTAAAGATAGAGACTCAATTAGAAACTCTATTGATGACTTCAAGCCAGATGTAGTAATTAACACAGCCGCACTAAAACACGTTCCAATATGTGAAAATAATTCTTTCGAATCAGTTAATGTAAATATTTTAGGACACCAAAATGTTATTGAAGCAGTCAAAAGAAGCAATCACAAAATAGAAACACTAATTTTTATTTCAACAGATAAAGCTTGTAAACCAATAAACATTTATGGTATGTGTAAAGCTATATCTGAAAAAATGTATATGGACTTTGCATACAAACAAGACGATATAAAAGTTTGTTTAGTTAGGTATGGAAATGTGTTAGAGTCAACAGGTTCAGTAATACCATTTTTCAAGAGCTTGTTAGAAAAGGGAAGTAAGACACTACCTATAACTCACTTTGATATGACAAGATTTTTACTATCATTGGAACAAGCGACTGATTTGATACAATGGTCTTATGATTGTTCAGTTTCTCACGGAAAGATAGCTATACCAAAAGTCAAGTCTTTTTTAATTACCGATATTGCCAGATGTTTAGCGAAACACTATGGTCGTGAAGTTGAGTTGGAAGAGGTTGGAATCAGACCTGGTGAAAAGATACACGAGGAAATGATTTCATCAGAGGAGTGGTTAAAAACTGAGGACGCCGGAGAAAATTATCTAATTAATCAAAATGTGGACTTTTATTCACCAGGTGAACCATTAGATAGTGACTTTCTATACAAGGAGATGAAGTCTTATAATTCAAGGGACTCTCTTATGGGTTTTGATGAAGCATATGAGTTTTTATTAGAAACAGGGGTTTTGGATGCCAAAAGTTAAAGAAACAACTGAGTTTGGTTTAGATATGGTAAGAGGTTTACCACAGGCACACTACTATGCAAAACATAACATTGGTCATCAGTGCGTTGTAAAAAGACCATTAGAACAGATGTATAGACTCATTAGTGATAATGTAGAAGTCACAGATACATATGGTGTATTAAATCCAGGTGAAATGTATGGACATAAAGGACCATCGTGGATTACAAAAAATTGGACACCACCACCACTAAAAGAAATGTTTGAGGGTGCAGTAACTTTTGATAAACCAACTATCGTTATCAATAATAAATTTGCAGCAGATTTCACGGAAAAAATGGTGAAGAATTATCAAGAAAAAAACGACACAGATTTAGAGTATGGTGCTATAACAAGACCTAATAGAAGATATAAAGATAACAGAGGGGATGATGTTTCGGTAAACTCATATAGCTTGACCTTTATTTCTGAATTAGTTGAAAGATATTCTGATAAATTTAAAATAATTTACATTTCACCAATTTATAATGATAGTTATTTCAAAGACCATAATGTTCAATTGAGAGTTAATGACTTTGAGTATTTAGAAAAGAATCATCCCGAAGTCTACACGATAAAACAATTCTTAGAGGAAACAGATTTGACCAGTGATTACAATATTGCGCAATTTATGTTAGAGGCAACATCAGACAAACATTTAAGTTTAGTTGGTGGTAATTGTAAATTATCTTCTTATTTTGGTGGTGATGTTATAATCTATATGTCAGAGTTTTGGAGACACGGTCACCCTAATGGCAAGGGAGATAGAGGAATATTTAAGACAGACTCTTGGTTAAAACATTTATCAGGAGCAAATATTATTCAGATGAATACTTACAACGATATATTAAATTATATTGACGAGAGATGGGTTAAATGAAAAAAGATTCAGATGTAGTAAATGTTTTAAGAGATGACGGAGTTGAAAATGTTAGTTGGGAACAACTTAGAAAGTATGAAAACATTAACTCAATAAATCTTGATGAACTAAGAAAAGAATTTGGTATGGGTTCTTGGGCAGTGAGAATTGCATTCAACGATAGATTCGGTGGGGTTATAATTCAGCAAATGCCAGGAGAAGGAAATAGAAAACACTATCATCCAGACGCTGATGAGAATTGGGTAGTTATGGAAGGTGAATGGGAGTGGTGGATTGACGGACAAGGAACTCAGAAAGTAAAAGAAAACGATATTGTGGTAGTTCCAAAAGGAATTCGACATCAAATAAAATGTATAGGTAATTCAGTTGGTGTTAGATACGCAATAACAAAACCAGATGTGGAGCACATTTATGAGTAAAAATATAAAATGGAATTTTTCGGACAAGAAAGTTCTTGTGGTTGGAAATAGCAAAGGAATTGGAGAACAAGTATTTGCAAACTTTGTTGCTGCAGGAGCAGATGTATATGGTATCAATAGTAGTAATTGTGATATTAGTAATACAGATGATATTGATAGATTCTTTACATATGAATTGCCAGACGAAATAGATATATTAGTCAATGTGGCAGGTATAAATTTCACTAATAAAATAGAAGAGATTTCAATAGACGAGTGGGATAAAGTAATTGATACAAATCTTAGAAGTTTTTTCTACATTACAAAACAAGCATTATGGATAATGCCAGATGGTGGTAGAATTGTAAATGTATCATCAATCGCTGGTAGAAATAAAAGTATTGGTAATTCAGGTGTTCACTACACCGCAAGTAAAGCTGGAATAATAGGACTAACTAAACAAATTGCACACGAAGTCGGTAGTAGAGATATTTGTGTAAACGCAGTTTGTCCAAGTCAAACAAAAACAAATATGTTGGCTAAGTCAATGACCCAAGACGAAATAACGGAGTTGGGTAAATCCATTCCACTACAAAGAATTGCAGAAGTGCCAGAGGTGGTTTATCCAATATTATTTCTATGTTCAGGTGAAGCATCATACATAACAGGAACAACTCTTGATGTAAATGGTGGTCAGTTATGATGACAGCGGTTGTAGCAGTCAGAAAAGGTTCACAAAGAGTTCCTAATAAAAATGTAAAGGACTTCGGTGATACTAATTTACTTGAGATGAAGTTAAATGTATTGAAAAAAGTTAGTGGTATTGATAAGATAGTTGTAAATTCAGATTGTGATAAAATGTTAGAAGTAGGTAAAAAGTTCGGAGTGGACACACACAAAAGAGAAGAATACTATGCCAGTTCTGAATGTTCTAATAGTGAGTTTCATAAACACATTGGAGAAACTACCGAGGGAGATACTATATTTTTAGCACCAGTTTGTTCACCATTTGTTAGTGTGGAATCACACGAAAAGGGTATTGAATATTACAATGACACAAAATACGATAGTGTTACATCAGTATCAACTATAAAAAATCATTTATGGTTAGATAACAAACCATTAAATTATGATTTAGATAATGTTCCTAATTCACAAGATTTGCCAAATGTATTGAAGTTGACTTATGGTATGACAATAATTGATAGAAAAACAATGATAGAGAAAAAGGGTGTGGTTGGTAGTAGACCAGGTTTTTACAATCTGGACGAGATTGAATCAGTAGACATTGATACACACTCTGACTTTGTTGTTGCAGAATTAATATATTACAAATTAAAAGGAGAGGGTCTATTATGTTAAATATAGAAAGTATAGAGGGTTTATTTTATGACGTTGTAAACTCTGATGAGTGGAAAGAATTACAAGAAAAGTTTAATAATGCAGATGATATATATGTTTTAGGGCATGGTGGGAACTTAGCAGTCGCATCACATGCTGCTATTGACATATCAAGATTGAGTAATGGAACTAAAAATGCTATGTGTCCTGATAGTGCTACGGTCGTAACATCACTAATCAATGATACGGATTTTGACCATTGGATGCATGCTTGGTTGAAAATGGTAACATCAAGTAAAACTCAACAACAATTAGAAAAGAGTTTGATATTGGGATTTTCATCATCTGGCACATCAAGAGATTTAATCAAGGCATTTCAATGGGGATACTCAAACGACATACCAATCGCATGTGTTACAGCAAAACCATTGACAGATAAGATACCTACGATTAGTGAAGTTCAAGTTGGTTGTGATTACTATCACACTATTGAAGTATTATCATTATTACTACAATATGAACTAACACACGGAAGTGGGAAGGTTTGTCCACCTATCGGTGATAACAGACCAGAAGATATTTCAAGGTTAAATACCATTGGGGAACCAAGAGTGGTTGGATTTAAGGACGAACTACGAAATATGGCAGTTGATTTTGATGGAGTAATTCACAAGAACTCAAAAGGATTTCACGACGGAACCATTTATGACGAACCATTAGAAAATGCCAGAGAATCTCTTAAAAGATTATCAGAAAACTATGATGTGGTTCTCTTTACAGCAAAAGCAAAGCCAGACAGAGGATTGGTAAATGGTAAAACAGGAACTCAATTAGTTTGGGAGTGGTTAGAGAAACACGATATGGATAAATTTGTAACCAAAGTAACAGCAGAAAAACCAAGGGCAGTTCAGTATATTGATGACAAAGGTTATCACTTTACAACTTGGGAAAAATATTGGGAAGAAAATGAAAGTATGGATGAAGGTAAGTCAAGGGATTAAACCCATACCTAACAAGGAAAAAAATATGACAAACAAAAGTATCACAGAATTAAAAGACATTCACAAAGGTGAGGACATTTGGGTGATAGGTGCTGGCCCATCTATGAACTTCGTAGACCCATCTTTTTTTGAGAACAAAATATGTATATCGGTTAACCAAATGTATGAGAAGTTTCCTTGTGAATATGTCGTGGGTAGAGATATTCACTCAAAAGAAAGGTGGGCACCAACAATAGAAGATTTAAGAGATAGAGATGACATCAAGTTTCTTTATTCAGAATTTGATATAGGTTATGGACAAACAAGAAATACGGATTGGGGTTGGATGTGTTCATCAGATAACTTTTATGAATTTGAGAGTTTGCAAGACCACAATCTTGATAATGTCGGAACTGATAAAATGATATCTATAAGAACCACATTGAACACTTGTCTAAACATCGCAGCTTATATGGGGGCAAAAAATATAATGATATGTGGTAAAGATGAGGGAACTATTGACGGAAAACTATATGTAGATGACTACACGAAAAAGAGTTGGAGTGATTCGGAAGCTTGGACAGAAATAAAAAGGTGGTTAGCAAAGACCGAACATACTACAAAAAAAACGAAAGACAAATTAATAGAGGTGTATGGTTGTAATGTGCACTCACTAAATCCATTTATCAATTATAAGTTAGAAGGACACGAATACAGACCAACAACAAAGGACAATAAATTAAAATGAATATATTAGTAACAGGCGGAGCAGGATTTGTAGGAACAAATCTAATAAAAAGATTATTAAAAGACGGACATAATGTAGTATCATTGGATAACTATTCAACTGGCACGGAAGAAAATCATCAAAAGGGTTGTAAATATGTTGACGCAGACATTAGAGATGTAATTGATTTCAGTTATTTTATGGAAAAGCCAGATGTGATTTATCATCTTGGAGCGATTGCAAGAATTCAACCATCATTTGTAAATCCAGCACCAACATTAGAGACAGGAATCTTAGGAACTATGAATGTCTTGGAGTGGGTGAGAGAATTAGAAAACAAACCAAAGTTAATATTTGCAGGTTCATCATCAGTTCATAGTGGTAAGTTAAAAAATCCATACACTTTCTCAAAAAATGTAGCAGATGATATGTGTATGTTGTATAAAGAGCACTTTGATGTTGATGTATCAATTTGTAGATTTTATAATGTATATGGTCCACACCAACTCACAGAGGGAGAGTATTGTACCGTGGTTGGTATATTTGAAAGACAATACAAAGAGGGTGTAGAATTAACAATTACGGGTGATGGAGAACAAAGAAGAGATTTCACACACATAGATGATATTGTTGAGGGATTAATACTGACATCAGAAAGTGAAACTTCTCACAAAACGATAGAATTAGGTAGAGGACACAATCACTCAATCAATGAGTTAGCAGAAATGTTTGGTTGTGGGTTCACTTATATACCTGAAAGACCGGGTGAAGCAAAAATAACTCTTTGTGATACATCAGAAGCTCTTATTAAAATTGGATATAAACCAAAAGTAAACATAGAAGATTATGTAAAAGAGGTTATAAATGAGTAAAAATGTAGTCTTTATGACCGCTATGGTTGACGCACCTGATGTATTGGATTATACAGAGTGGTGTTATAAGACTTGGGAATATTGGTGTAAGAAAAATAATGTAGAGTTGTTTATATTAGAGGACGAACTACAACCAAAGAAAAGTTCTAAAACAGAGAGTGGTATGAAACCAACTTGGCAAAGGTGGCATGTTCACGAAATATTGGAAGCAAATGAAATTGAATATGACCAAGTCGCATTGGTTGATGTTGATACTATGGTTCATTGGAATTGTCCAAACTTCTTTGATGAAACCAACAATAAATTTAGTGCGGTGAGAGACATTATCAATATCGGTTGGATACAACAAAGTATAGACGGATATCAAGATATGTTTCCAAATGTAAATCTTGATTGGACAAACTATTTCAATTGTGGTTTTGTTGTAATGAGTAAAGAACACAAAGATTGGTGTAAATCAGTTACAGATTTCTATTATAAAAATGATGATGAGTTGAGAAGAAGACAACACGAAACCGTAAAAAAGGGTTCAGACCAAACACCAATCAACTATATGATAACAGAAAGTCAACACAAAATTAACTTAATGAATGAAAGATTTAATCACTCACATTTGCATTTGAGGGGTGTATTGCAAGATGACCTATTGTGGAAAACGGGTTGGGTCTGGCATTTTAATGGATTTGAGAAAACACAAAGAAATCAAATAATGAAACAAGTTTGGGATATGATAAAGGACAATTATGAAACTGAATAAAAAATATGTAATAGGAACCAATATAATGTGGTTTGAGATAGAAATGTATAAAGAATTTATAGACGGACTTGTAAATTTGCTTGACTCTAACATAGAAAATAAAGAAAATGTGACAATTGACTTGTGTCTAAATCTTTCACAACATTTAGAAAAGTTAGATACAGATAAGATAACAGAAGACAGAATAATCACTATGTTTCAAGCAGGGGTTTCAAGGATAGAGGATTTGGGGTATAAAGTAAATACATTTCAAGTAGAGAAAGATGAGTTCTACTTTCATACAGATTATAGACGAGACTTAAACTATAACTATTGTAAAAAAGTGGACTATGTGCTATGGGGTGAAACTGATAGTTTCTTTCCTAAACAGGCATTGAGAGGATTAGAGTCCTTATCACAATACACAGATGAAATGGGAGTTCACAAGTATATCGCTTGTTTCGGAGATAGAAAGATGTGGGATAGTAGTTGGGACGCTACCGTCCATAGTGATTATGTTGATGTAGAATTTGTTGATGATGACAAACAACATCTGAATCCAAATCAAGCAAAATCACCTATGTCAATAGACGCTATGAACGAAGTGAATCAAAAGGTGGAAGACTTAGATATACAAATGATAGATTATCCAAAACTTGACGGAAGTTGTCTTGTAATATCATCAGACTTAATAAAGTATGGTGTAAATATACCATCTTGTTTAATTTATAATGACGACCACGGACTATCAATTATGTCACAAAAGCTTATGGGGAAGAACTACAAACAATTTATATTCAAGAACCTACTAAAAGTTCACGCTAGAAGACACCCTGAAAAAAGGTTGTATGTATTAGAAGAGAATAATCCTAATGCATTTGGAAATAAGAAGAACGACAAGTTTAATAGATTCAAGAATATGTCAGATGAAAATATACAGATGTTAGTTCAAGATACAGATAAAAGGTTTAACAGATACGAGGACTTAGAAGAATGAAGAGAGCATTAATTACAGGTATAACAGGTATGGACGGAAGTCATATGGCAGATTTCCTATTAGAAAAGGGATACAAAGTATTCGGTATGGAAAGACGTTCATCAACACCTAACAGACAGAATACATCACATTTGGAAAGTAATGAAAACTTTGAGTTCATTAATGGTGATTTATCAGACCAGAACTCAATATTCAGAGTGTTGAGGGAAGCCAAACCAGATGAAGTTTACAATTTAGGTTCTCAGTCTTTCGTTGGAGAGAGTTGGAATACGCCAGAACAAACAGGAGATGTTACGGGTTTAGGTGCATTAAGAATGTTAGAAGCAATACGAGAGTATGGTGAGTCAGTTAAGTTCTACCAAGCATCCACATCAGAAATGTTCGGTAAAATGGAACAATTCGCAAATGAAAATACAATATTTTATCCAAGAAGTCCTTATGGTGTAGCAAAACTATACGCACATTGGATTACAATAAACTACAAAGAGTCTTATGATATGTTTAATGTTAGTGGTATTTTATTTAATCACGAATCAGAACGAAGAGGACACGAGTTTGTATCAAGAAAGATTACAGACGGAATAGCAAAAATACATTTAGGATTACAAGATAAGATATATTTGGGTAACCTTGACACCAAAAGAGATTGGGGAT
>Ga0209535_1001421_pt1 | contig 16339 bp, 12 predicted proteins | sample LinPmetageLP28_FD_184041 | JGI IMG/M metagenome (GOLD analysis project Ga0209535, IMG submission 184041) | Marine viral communities from the Pacific Ocean - LP-28 (SPAdes) (version 2) | ecosystem: Environmental > Aquatic > Marine > Oceanic | place: Pacific Ocean | collected 2009-08-22 | reverse complement strand
TGGAAGTTCTTCACTCAGCCTTCGGCTATGCTAGAGACAAAAGATGAGGAGGGCAGGATTGATAAATACAATCCCAATCCGTTAGCTGAGAATAAAAAACATATGATGCCAAGCTATTACACAAACTTAATACAAGGTAAAACAAAGAGTTGGATAGATGTTTATGTAATGAACAGACTAGGGCATATCCAAGATGGTAAGCCTGTCTATAATATGTTTCGATCAGATGTTCATGTGGCTAAAGAAGAGATACCTGTGGCTGATGGTCTACCTTTATTTATTGGATTAGATTTTGGATTAACCCCTGCAGCAATCTTTGGACAAAAGGTAAGGGGCCGTTGGTTAATACTTCAAGAGATAGTGGCGTTTGATATGGGGATTGTTCGGTTTGCCGAGTTACTTCGTGCTGAGATTGCCACACGATATGCCAACTGTGAAGTTAATATATTTGGTGATCCGGCAGGAGACTTCAGGGCCCAAACGGATGAGAGTACACCTTTTCAGATATTAAGAGGAGCAGGTCTAAAAGCTAGACCCACTCATAGTAATGACGTGGCATTAAGATTGGAGTCTGTATCTCAGCCTTTACAAAGAATGGTGGATGGTCAATCAGGTGTGTTGATTGATCTAAGATGTAAAGAATTAATCAAAGGCTTTGAGGGTGGCTATCACTATAGACGGATGCAGGTATCAGGCGAACGCTATGAAGACAAGCCTGCTAAAGATCGGTTCTCACATATCCATGATGCGTTGCAGTATTTAATGCTTGGCTCAGGTGAGGGCAGACAAGTGATGGGTCAGTTCAAAACAGTCAAGGCTTTCAATGCCCGTACTGATTATGATGTGTTTAACAGACAACCTAAACAACAAAGACGGCAAGGACTATGGGCGAGAATGTAACGTTTGTGCGTTGTGTCTTTTGTTAATGATGGTTATGCGTAGAAGAAAAGGAGTTATATATGTGTCTTGGAAGAAGCCCTAAACCACCTGCACCTGATCCTGAGGTTGCAATGGAACGTGAGTCAGAAAAAGAAAAAGAGCAAACAAAAACTAAAGTCATGAAGCAAGAGGCTTTGGAAGAAACAGTATCACAGAAAAGAAAAGGTACTGGAAGACGTTCTCTTCTCACTGGTTCTGGTGGCGGTATAGGTTATTACAATAGGTATTCATAATGCATGATATGGCTCAAAGCTATATGGCTAAGTACGAGAGAGCCAAATCAATTAGACGAGAGTTTGAAGAACTCTATGATGAAATCTTTGAGTATTGTCTACCACAACGACAGGGGTTTAAAAACTATACGCCCGGTCAAAGACGTGATGATAAGATATTTGATGAGACAGCCGTTGTTGGCGTACAAGAATTTGCATCTCGGTTGCAGTCAGGCTTGGTTCCTAACTTTGCACGTTGGGCTGATTTTGTTGCAGGTAGTGAAGTGCCTGAAGAAGAAGCTGATGAGATTAATAACAAGCTCGATAAAGTAACTGAATATATATTTGAAGTCTTACAGACATCTAACTTTGCACAAGAGATACATGAATGTTTTATTGATCTTGCGTTAGGCACAGCCGTACTTGCTGTAACAGAAGGTGATGCTGTCAACCCAATACGCTTTCATTCTATTCCATTACCTCATGTTGTTCTTGATGTTGGACCTGATGGTCGAATAGATCATGTCTATAGAGAAAGAGAATTAAAGTATCAAGACCTACCAGTGGCCTATCGCAATGGTACATTCACAGCCAAGACCTTAGATAAGATAACCAACTATCCTGAAAGTAAGTGTAAAATCCTGGAGGTTTCTTGTAAGTTATATGACAAGCCTAATGAAGAACGCTATTTGTATATGGTCATTGAGTGTGGCGATAAAGAAATGATACTCCAAGAAGAGTATAGCGGGGTGGGTTCTAATCCATTTATAGCGTTCAGATGGAGCAAAGCGTCTGGTGAAATTTATGGCAGGGGTCCTGCAGTCAACGCATTGAGTGCAATTAAAAGTGCGAACCTCACAATAGAGTTAGTGTTAGAGAATGCACAGATGGCTATATCAGGTATCTATCAGATGGATGATGATGGGGTTATCAATGTTGATACAATCAATCTTGTTCCCGGAACTGTTATTCCCAAAGCACCAAACTCACAAGGACTACAACCAATAAGGGCTGCAGGTAATTTTGATGTGGCTAACTTGGTCCTTAATGACATGCGTAATAATATCAAGCGTGCATTGTATAATGATATGCTTGGCGATCCCAATAAAACACCTGCATCAGCTACGGAAGTGGCAGAACGTATGGCTGATTTATCTCGTAAGATTGGTTCTGCATTTGGCAGACTGCAAGCAGAGATGGTTCAACCTGTACTTCAACGTGTGGTTTACCTACTTACCAAACAGGGCAGGATAGAAATCCCAACTGTTAATGGTAGAGAAGTTAAGGTAAAGAGTGTTTCTCCTCTGGCACAGGCACAGTCTAATCAAGACATTGTTTCCCTAGATAGATTTCTTGAAATGGTCTCTGGCCGTTTTGGTCCCGAGGTAGTTAATCTCCTTGTATCCTCCGAGGAAACAGCGATCTATCTAGCCAAGAAATTTGGTGTGCCAGACCACTTAATACGTGACGTAGGCGAACGACAACAGATGGTTCAGATGGCTCAACAAATGCAACAACAAACAGGAATAGACCCGAATGCAAACCCAAACATCCAAGCACTTGGGGGTTGACGGATACCCTCGTTCCAAAGAACAAGACGAAAAGATTTCCCTAGATTTAGCCAGTACATTCAATTCTCCCAGTGGACTGGCTACTATGCAATATCTCAAGTCCATAACTATAGAAGCGATAACAGGGGCCAACATATCGGCTGACGAGTTACGGCATCTTGAAGGACAGAGATACTTAGTGGCGTTAATTGCCAAACGTGTTCAACATGCAGAGAGGATAAACCATGGAAGAAACATTACTACAGACACCAAGTGAAACACCAACCGAAGCACCTGTAACCGAAGCACCCGTCGCTGATGCACGACCTGAATGGTTGCCTGAGAAGTTTGCTGATCCTGCCGATATGGCTAAAGCCTATGGTGAACTTGAGGGCAAACTAGGTAAGGGCGAAGAAGAATTACGAACTAAACTTATGGAAGAGATGGAGACGGAAGCGTTTGCAGAACGACCTGCCTCTGTTGGTGAGTACGTTTTGCCTGATACATTAGATGAAGCTGAGGCTGTTGATAATCAATTACTTGATTGGTGGTCTAACTATTCATGGAATAACGGATTAAGCCAAGATGAATTTGCTGAGGGTATTCAAAAATACGCTGAAGCTGTTATGGGTAAACAACCTGATCTTGATGCTGTGAAGAAAGACTTAGGTGATAACTCAGGGGCAAGAGTGGAAGCTGTGCAGTTATGGATGAATAAATTCTTTCCTGATCAAGCTATGCAACAAGCCGTTGCTGAACTTGGTTCTTCATCTGCAGGGATCAAAGCCTTAGAGCATATCATTGAACAAACCAAATCATCTTCTATTGCTCCGACATCTGTAGCAGGACAACTAACCCAAGCTGACATTGAGGCTAAGATGAAAGACCCTCGATACTGGCAACAGGGCAGACGTGACAATGCATTTATTCAGGAGGTTAATAGTGACTGGCAACGTCTTTCAGGGGGAAGGTAAGTATGGCGAGGCTGTTATTGTTAAATCAAAACCTAGCCACGCTGAAACGTTACAACACGAACTAAGATACACTGACAACCGGGAATGTGTGATTGCAGGGGTGACACCATGGCGTGCCTTAATGGAACCTTTAAAAGATAACAAGGCTGAAACCTATACGGCCTTAGTCAATGATAAACCTGTTATGATGTTTGGTGTGGTTGAAGAACACGAACTGGTGGGATCGATATGGATGCTTTGCTCCGAAGAAGTGGACAAGCATCCTAAAACATTCTTGAGATGGTCTAAACCTATCGTTGATTATTTCCAAAACCAGTTTCTTTTATTGAAAAACGTATGCCCTATTGAGCATTATAAAACCCTGACATGGCTTGGATACCTAGACTTTATGATTATGCCTATGCCAATCGACTTAAATGGTCACAAGGTATTACGATTTGTGCGTTGTCAAGAAATAGAATTCATGCCAACAAATGAGTATACACGGCCTGTAATACGCTGACAGCCCTAACGGATAACTGGATGAAGCAAAGAGCAGATAACCGAGAGCAACCTTAACAACTAATCTGCCAATGGCAGGGAAAGGACTACTGATGGCTAATACAATAGACACGGCCTTCATCAAGCAGTTCGAGTCCGAGGTACATCTTGCGTATCAAAGAATGGGTTCAAAATTAATGAACACTGTTCGTAACGTAAGTAATGTTGCAGGAAGCGTAGTACGCTTTCAAAAGATCGGTACTGGAACGGCTTCAACTAAATCAAGAAATGGTATGGTAACTCCAATGGAACTAGCACATACCACAGTGGAAGCTACATTAGCTGACTTCTACGCTGCAGAATATATTGACAAGCTAGACGAACTCAAAACAAACATTGATGAACGTCAAGCTATTGCAACATCTGCGGCTTCAGCTTTGGGTAGAAAGACTGACGAAATTCTTATCACGGCTATGGATGCAGGTGCTAACTCAACTCAAATACATGACACAAGTAGTGCTGTAGAAAAAGCAGACTTGCTATCTACATTTGAGACGTTTGGTTCTGCAAACTTACCTGAAGATGGACAAAGATACATTGCTATGCATCCTAAAGGTTTTGCTGATTTGTTTTTAATAAATGAATTTGCATCATCTGATTATGTGGGCGATCAAAGTCTTCCTTATGCAGGTGGCATGACTATGAAGAACTTCCTTGGCTTTAACATATTTTCAACAACTGCCGTTGCTGCAGGTAAGAACATGGCTTATCACACAAGTGCGATTGGTCTTGGTATCGGTGCCAATGTAACAACAGAGTTGAACTATGTACCTGAGAAGGTTTCACATTTAGCAACATCAATGATGTCTATGGGTGCTGTCGTTATAGACGATAATGGCATTTATGAACTTCTTGATAACAACGGATAGGAGGTTTTATCATGGCTTATAGTGCAAGTGGACTTCACAAAATCGGTGGTGCAAGTGGTGTTAATCTTTGGATTTATCAAACAACAGATGCGATTGCTGCAGTGAATAGTGTAAACTATTTCAATGACTCTGCAAATATGTTGAACGTTCGTGACTTGATAATTGTTCAAGATACAAACACACCAACCACAAGTTTTGTGTCTGTGCTTTCTAATAATGGTACAGTAGTTGATGTTTCTGACGGAACTGCCGTAGCTGAAACAGATAGCGACTAAATTATATGACTTCAACGGCATCTAATTCAGCGTTGGATATTGCATCGAGAGCCTTAGTGCTTATCGGTGCAGAACCAATCACGTCTTTTGAAACAAGTTCAACAGAAGCGTTGGTAGCATCCAACATGTATGAGGATGTCGTTAGGTCATCTTTATGTGTAGCAAGGTGGCGATTTGCCACAGAGCAAGCCACATTAAATCAATTAACAGATACCCCAACAGGCAGGTTTGATATAGCCCATCAACTTCCTAGTGATTTGATTATGTTACACACAGTAACAATTAACGACAACGCCGTAAGCTACACAGTCTATGGTGATAAAGTGTTTTCAGATTCATCAACCAATGATGTGTTAGTGGCTGACTATACATACAGAGCATCCGAAACAGACTTCCCCTCTTACTTTGCACTAGCTGTGCAATACTCATTGGCGTCTGTGTTTGCAACAGCCATAGCACGAGATGATAAGTTAATGGAAATGATGGAAGTTAAAGCAGAGAGATTAATGGCTAAGGCTAGAAACCTAGACAGTCAACAGCAAACATCACGATCACTGTCAACCACGAGGTTTAGAACGAATAGGCGTAGTTAATGGCACGAGTAAGGATACCACAAAACAGCTTTCAGTTTGGTGAAGTTAGTCCGTCATTAACATCAAGAACGGATTCACCCATCTACAAGAACTCAGCAGAGAAAGTACGTAACTTCTTTATACGTGGTGAGGGCGGTGTAACCAAAAGACCGGGAACAAAACGTTGGCATAACTTTGCCTCGGCTCCTGCGTACTCATCTGATCTAAGGCAAACAGTAAGAATAGAACCCTTTATATTTTCAGATGATGAACAATATATAATAGCGTTTAGTAACACACGCATAGAAATCTTTCAGATTAATCCTGCAAATGGAAACATAGCGTCTATACAGGCGATTACATCTCAAACATGGCTTGTCAACACAACCTCAGCACCTTACTTAGAAGAGTACACCTTTGCACAGCAAGGGGATGTTATGTTTATTTGTCACCAGACAGTAGCCCCTCGAAAGTTAATACGTACTGGTTTGACATCTTTTGTTGTGGAAACCTTTGCTTTTGAAACCTCTGTTGATAGCGAACATGTGTTCCAACCTTACTATCCGTTTCAAAATCTTGGGGTAACACTGTCATCTAACGCAACAAGTGGTTCAGGTAAAACGCTTACATCATCAGCCGATTATTTTGTATCAGGTCATGTTGGTGTTTATTTAAAGATAGGTGATGCCGAGGCGTTAATCACTGGCTTTACAAATGCGAGAACAGTGACAGCAACAATCTTGGGAACGTTAAGACATCAACTAGATAATGATGCTTTAAAAACGGCAGAGGGTAGTGGCACGATACAAGTCACACATGCCTTACATGGATTGGCTGTGGGTGCATCTATTGTTATTGATAGGGCAGGTACAGTTGGTGGTGTGGCTATTGGTAATATAAATGGCACACGATCTATTACGGCTGTGGTTAATGAAAACGTTTATGAGTTTACAGCAGGAAGTAGTGCAACAGCTTCGTCTTCTGCAGATGGTGGAGGGGCCCCTCGTATTGCGACAGGTTCAGCAACAACCGAATGGTCTGAGCAAAGCTATTCCGCAGTTAGAGGATTTCCGGCTGCAGTTACCCTGCATCAAAACAGATTATGGTTTGGAGGTACACTTGCACAACCTGATGGTATATGGGGTTCTAAGTCTGGTCAGTATTATAATTTTGACACAGGTGATGCTAGTGATAATGATGCACTAGACTTAACAGCAAACGTTGGTGAGATATTTACCATACGTCATTTAGTCTCGAACAGAGACTTACAGGTTTTTACCACAGGTGCAGAGTTATTTGTTCAGGCTCCTACCGATAAACCAGTGACACCTGCCAATGCACAGATCAGAAGGCAAACTCCATTTGGTGCATCTTTTGTTAGACCCACAGTGTTTGATGGAGCAACCTTATTTATTCAAAAAACAGGATCAGCTTTGCGTGAGTTTTTATTCTCAGATAGTGAAGCCTCTTATACTTCAGTTGCCGTATCTATGCTTGCACCACATTTAATAGTAGACCCTGTGCAACAAACATCAATTAAAGGAGCTTTGAATCGCTCTGAGTCCTATGACTTTCTTTTAAATAGTGATGGTACTATCGCTGTCTTTTACTCGATCAGAGGCGATCAAAAGCAAGGATGGTCTTTATGGGATACAACAGGTAAATGGCATTCAATCTGCTCAGTGCATGAGCGTTTATTTGTTTTAGCATCCCGGGATGATGGATCAGGAACAACCAAGTTATTCCTAGAAGAGTTTCAGGTCACAATGCCTATGGATTTTTGTGATACGTTTAGTGCCTCAAGCAGTGTGTTTGGTAGTTTAACTTCACACTTTTCTAATGGAGCCGTTGTTAAAGCTATAAGTGGCAATGACTTTCTTGGTGAATTTACAATAGCTAATGCACAAATAGATGCATCTCTTGCTAAGGCTTCTGTGTCTACTGGCTTTATTGGTTATGCTTTTACGCCCCTCATTACTACATTGCCAGTAGATGCAGGAGTAATAGGTGGACCCTTAACAGGAGAACCAAGGCGAATTACAAGAGTGGTATTAGACCTACATGACACGTTGGCTGTGTCTGTGAATAGTAAAGACTTGGTCTTTCGTAATGTGACAGATGATATGTCAACAAACAGAACAGCCGTCACAGGTAAAGAAGAGTTTAGGATACTGGGGTATAGCCGTGATCCACGGGTAAACATATCTCAAAGTTATCCTTTTAGTTTAGACCTTAATGGAATGGTAGTGGAGGTGGCATTCGGATGACGTGGTGGATGGTAGCAAGTGCTGTTGTTAGTGCTTATGGAACAATGCAGGCAGGTAAAGCAAAAGCAGCGGAAGCACGTGCAAGACAAGCACAACTATTAGAGCAAAGAGAAGATGCGATTGTTCAGTCTTTGCAAGAACATAATATACGTATAAGCAATTTTAAAACAATGCAGGAAACAAATACGGCTATTGCAGGTGTTATGGGTCGAGATAGTGGTAGTGATAAATCGTTAAAGGCAATTCAAGATAGAGCTAAAAAAGAGTTAGATACGGAAACAAGCCGAGCAAGATTAAAGTTTTTAGGTGAGCAAAGTCAACGATCAATGGCAGGTAAGATTGCAGGTATGCAAGCAAAGAATGCCAGAACAACAGCTAAAATTAATACAGTATCAAGTTTGCTAACAGCAGGTAAGAACTTAGATGATGTGGGGTTTTTTAAGTAATGGTAGAATTTTTAAAAGCAAAGACATCAACGTTTGTTAATAAACCTATGGGTATAATTGACACACGCACAGGTGGTGCAGACGTTGGCAATGCCATTGCCAATCTTGGGAAAGATATGTTTCAAATGGCATTGAAAGATGCTGTAAAAGATCAGGAAAAACTAGGCAAAGATACTGTACTGCAGATGCCAGTCATTGATGAGAATGATGATTTAGTTATTGCCGAACTGCCAACTAACCTAAGTAACGTAGCACGTGAAACAGCCGAACCATTACTACGAAAGAAAATGGCTGATGCTATTTATATGGATACAACAAAAGGTCTTGCACGAATTAGAAGCACAGCAAAGAACGAAGCTGAATACACAGAAAAAGCTAACGTTTATCTTGAGCAAGTTGAATATAGATTAGCTGAAACTGGTGGTGATGCTTATATAGAAGAAGCTCGTGGTGCGTTTGCTAAAGTCTCATCTCAGCATTCTATTGATCTTATGATCAAAGATGGTAAACGAGAGAACGATATTGCTTTAACTAATCACTATGATGTTATTAACAAAAGCATTGCAGCAATCAAATTGCAGTTTCAAACGGGTGATCCGTTAGCACAAAATGATTTTAACCTTACAGAAAAAAGAATCTTAAGTACCACTGATAGTTTTATGGATGTTAACCCCACTGGAGTATCTAAGGCAATAGATGAATTAAAGGTTGCTAAAGCACAGGGTATTATACAAAGCGTAACAAGTAATGCTTCAGCTAATGATTACATGTTAATTCAATCGGCTGTGTTAGATGGTGGAGTATCATTAAACAAAGTTCCTGAAAAATATAGAAACGCTATTAGTAAAGCTATTGCTAACTTAGATAAAGACTTACTTGATGATTTAGACACAGCTTTAGAGCCATTAAGAATAGATAAAAACAACCAAGAAACAAAAGCCAAATCGTTATTTAATGCAAACAAACCAAATCGTCAGCTTGCAGAAGCTAGACAAGTTAGCGAAACAGCTAATAAATTAACAATAAGTATAGCAGACGGAACACTCAATGATTTTTCAGTGTCAGCTACAACATTAAACAATGCATTAAAACAAAATGATTTAAACGTTAAAAACATTGGGTTTCCTGCTGTTGAAAAAAACAGATTACTTTTAATAGATGGCTATATACGTGGTGTAACAAATCATATGGCAAAGTCTATTGATGACATTACATCATTAGATATAACAAATGTAATGCAAGCTATTGTTACTAACGATCCTAATAGACAAAGCCTAAGGCCAGAACTCAAACCATATGTCAAAGCTATATTAGATGGCTCGCCAGTTAACTTAAACAATCAAATAGCATCAGGGTTTTCTAGGTTGCGTGACACACTTAATCAACAAGAAATCAAAACAAACAAGATTAAAGAAGCTGAAATCTATGACAATCGTGTTGAGCAAAACCTAGAACCAAATGACGCTAAGACAAGAAAGCACATAGATCAAAAGATATTGCAGGACAAGCCTGCAAACTATTACAGTATGAAACAATCATTAAATGATCCACAGATTGATGACTATATACGTAAAGGCTATATGCCGGAAGGCATCATAACGCAGATGCAAAAACTAGCATCAGGTTCTTTATCAGGTGATGCTTTTGATACAGCACTACAAAGATATATGAGTATCTCAAGTAAGTTAAATAAGAACACTAGTAAGTTCCAAGACTATTTTACAACAAGCAATAGCTTAGGTGCAAACGTTAACGCAAAACTAAAGGCTGCAGTTGATATAGCTGAGATAAAAGGGTTTGAGAACTTCAACACTATATTGTCAGACATAGGTAATATGAAAACCGAACAAGGTGGAGAAGCTATACGATTAAAAACAAAAGAAGCCTTTGGAGAAAAAGTTTCAATAGAAAGTTTTTTAAGAAGCGAAGTCACAGATGCAAATGTAATCCGTGAAATGAAACCTTATGTTGAATATCTTTTACATGGTGGATTGGGTGGAGAAGAAATAAAAGATAAAGTTAAAGATTTTATTGATACTAAATTCTTTGATACAAAAGGCATAGTGGCTGATCCATATGGTCCTGCTAACAAATCTCTCTATTCAATAGACGCTATATTACCTGTTCATGGTGACAAGTTCCTTGATTTAATAAGAGCCGAGTTACCTGATGGATTTGTATTGGGTGTGTCGCAAGGGCGTGATGCTTTTGGAATGTTAAAGTTTAATTCTGGAGATGCCGAACGTGTGTACTTGGTTCCACAACCTATATCACCAACAAACATTGATGGTGGTCGATCAGGTGAAGTTCTTTATCACAGTATGATTATAGATGAGTCTGGAATGTTAGTACCTTTGGTTAAAAACGGAATGTTGCTTTCATTTTCAACTAAAGAAGTTACACAAAAAATTATCAATGCAGAAGATGAATCGGCACGAATTGATCAAGAAAGTCTTGAAAAAGATGACATGGATTCAGAAGCATTGGCTCAATCAGCTTTAGATGAAGACACAATTAAAAAGAATAACGCACCGACAGTTGGGGAAATTTTATTTAATGTCGATTAATCCTTATGAATTTAGAGAGATAGGTGGTTCTCCATTAGGAGTTAAGTCATCTCCTTCATTTGGTGATACATTAAGTGCATCACTTGGGTACGCTTATGATCCTTTGTTTGAAGCTGTAGGCAATCAATTTAAATACATGAATACGTTTGATGCAACCTACGATTCTATGTCTGATATGGAAGGCTATGAAGATTACGCAACCAGTTTAGTTGATGCCAAGAATGTCGATCATATGAATGATATGAAAAGGGCCATTGATGAAAGTAAAGAAAGACGTGAGGTATTATATAACAGTAGTATGCTTTCCCAAATTGGTGCAGGTATATTTGATCCTATTAACCTTATTGCTCTTCCCTTTGGGGGTTTTGGTGCAGGTATTGCGAGGTCTGCTTTTCGTGTTGGAGCAGGTGTGGGAACATTACAAGCGGGTCAAGAAGCTGTAAAGTATCCGTTTGATCCATTAGCAACACCTGAAGAAAGTGCGTTTAATATAGGTACTGCTTTTGCAGGTGGCATGTTGCTTGGTGGGTTAGTTTCTATTCCTTTAACAAGACGTTCTAAAGCACAGCAAGCCACACAAAAAGATATACAAGAGATGCGTTCTAATATTGGCAATGATCTTGATACCAACATAAATCCTGGGGAATTTGTTTATCATGGTACACGCACAAAAGATGGCAACCTTGAATCCTTTATAGATCAAGATGGTAACCTCATACTCAAAGAAAGTCCTGATCATATTGTAGGAGAAAATCAAACTGGTGTTTCATTTGGTGATGACCTTGAGACATCCCTAACATACACAGCATTAAAAGATAATGTATCAGGCACACGAAATCCTAAGACAGTAGGAGATGATGATGCTGTTGTGTTCAGGATTAAGCGTGATGCTATTAATGGCAAAGAACAAGTCAAAGAAAGTATGAAAGAAACCTTTGTTAAAGGCAGTGTTAAAATCAACAAAGGTGACTTTGAGATAATTCGATATGGCAAGAATAACACAGGCAATCAAACGCCAGTCAACTCTTCATTAGGATCAAAACAACCATACGCAGAAACAAAAACCAACACTCTTATTGCTAGGCAAGAACGATTACCTAAAGAACTATTTGGTTTAGAAAAGAACAAAGTTAAGTTAGAAAAACAATTAAACAAAGCAAAAACACCTGAAAAAGCAAAGACGATACAAAGACAAATTGATGGCATAAATAAAGCTATTACAGAAAACAATACGCAAGCTAATCTGATTAAAGACGAACTCAACGTTCGCAATCAAACGGACATAGAAACACAAACCAGAGGCATAGACGATCCATTTAATATAGATAATAATGCATGGACAAACTCTTGGTTTTACAAAGGGATACCAACATCTCTTAAAGGTGCATTACAAGGTAAGTATCCTAACGCAGTTAAGTTAATGTTTGTTAAACTAGCTAACGATTCAGGCATGCGACTTGTGCTGAATAAGTTTGGTTTAAAAGCAGGGTCCTCAGTAAATCAAAATAAAGAATTACGTAATGGTGAATGGATAGCCATACATGACAAGGCACGTAAACTATATGGTGAGATATATAGTAAGAAAGGTTCTGTCATGGACATAGATATAAACAAGAAAGAATATGTAAAATGGCTAGATGATATTGGCCTTAAGTATATCAAAGAAGAAACTCTTACCGAAAACGAAAAGATTATAGCCACTATGGTTCAGGATTACTTTCTTAAATGGGGTGATGAGTTAGAGTCTGTGGGTATCTTAGGCAGTAAAGTGTCTATGGAAAAGAAACTACTAAGTAATAAATTAAAAGTTGAAGCTAAAATAAAAGATATAAAAGATTTTGAAGCTAAGATACCTGACGCTGAACGTAAGGTTGACGAACTGCTTGAAAGTTTAAGGTTATCTAATCAAACACAAGGCACCAAAGCACAATCAATAATGGATGACCTTGATCAGAAAAAAGCTGAAGGGTTCTTTACTGGTCGTATGGATCAATTAGATAAGAAACTCAGACAGCAAAAAGCAAAAGGTCTTTATCTTACAGATAAGCAACATGATTTATTGTCTAAGTTAATGAGACAAAAGATTACGAAGAACTTCTTATCACCAAAAGCCTATGATGCTTTGAAACTTAAGAGACAATCACGAGATAGATTGTTACGAGAGATAGATGAGATAGAGGCAAACCTTGTAGATATAAAAGCAACTAAGACGTTACCTGCAAATGAAGAAAGTTTTTTTCCACGTTACTTTATGAAGAATAAAATTAGAGATAACCGAGATGAATTTGTTAACATACTTGTTAGTTGGTTTAGGCAAAACCCTATGGTTATGGCTCGTAACAAATATGGGGAAGCTGAACTCAGACCTGCTTTGACAATAGAAGAACAAGTTAAAGCTACAAACCCAGATGCTTTATTAAAACGTGCTAATCAAACAGCAGATAAAATACTAGGACTAGACGATCCTTCAAGTGATATTGTACAATTCTTTGGACATGGTAAATCAAAACATTTTAGACATAGAACATTAGATATTCCTAATAAATTAGTAGCAGACTTTATAGAAACAAATCCGGTTAAAGTTATGCGTATCTATAATCAAAGGGTGGCAGGGCAATATGAGTTTGCTAAGTCATTTGGTAGCCGTAGTTTAGATGATGTGCTTGAAGATATAGATGACGAGATGCTTAAGGCAGGCAACTCTATTACTGAAATTAATAAAATAAGAAAAGATTTTATGCATTTGCACGATCGTATTGTTGGCCGTGTTCTAAGAGAACCTAATACATGGGATCAAAAAACAGCACGTGTGTTACGTGACTTGGCACAGCTTAGCTATCTTGGTTCAGCAGGATTTGCTACTTTACCTGATTTTGCAAAGATTGTTATGGAGCATGAACTAGGTGATGTGGTTAAAGGTTTGTTTACGTTGTTGCGTGATAACCGAGTGTCATTAACGAATAACGAAGGCCGTTTAGCAGGCGAGGTTGTTGACTTGCTTAAAGGTGATGTTCATATGAGGTTGGTTGAGGACATAACCAACAATCCTTTTGATGATGGTTTAATGAGTAAGATACGTAATGGTTATTATGTAATGAACGGCCTTACTCCTATGACGCACATAATGAAAACGATTGATGCTGTGGTACGTGGTCATGATTTAATAGACATATCTATTAAAATGAGAGACGGCAAAGCAACAGCTAAAGACGTTATGAAGATGGCTCAGTATAATATTGACGAGGCTATGGCTAGACGTATAGCCCAGATGCCATTTGAAAAGACAGATGGTGGTTTATATTTACCTAACTCAGCTAAGTGGGGTGATGCTGAAGCTGTTCAAGCGTTTAGATCATCTATGAATAGTGGTATATTAAACACTGTTTTGATGGGAACACCTGCTGATAAACCAAATATAGTTGATGGTATTGTGTATATACCTATTAACATTGCTAAACGTTTTGGGTTAAAGGAAGATGCTAAGGTACGAGGCTATGCACGTATAGAAAATGGTTTGTTTGGGTTACCATTTCAGTTCTATTCATATTCATTTGCTGCAGCTAACAAAATAACTGCAGCGTTTGCTCAGGATCAAGTAAAGAACAGAGCCACAGCGATTGTTGCTAGTTTATCTCTTGGTTATTTAGCTATGGAACTGAAAAACCCTGATTTTGTAATGGAGAAGATGTCATTCTCAGATAAACTGGCTCGTTCTATTGATGCATCCGGTATGCTTGCTTTATATAGTGATGTTTATTACAGAGCCTTGCATACATCTGCACAGTTAGGTGGTCCTGATATTGGTATGGGTGTTGTTAATCCTAAGTTTCCACAAAAGCCTAGCATGATTGATCCTATTGTAGATGTGTTAGGAGCCGGCCCAAGTATAGCTTTGGATATCAGTAGAGGTGTAGCTGACATGGTTACAGGTAATACAAGTGAGGGTGCAAAACAAGTGGTTCGCAATTTTCCCGGTGCGAGAATGTGGTTTTGGAAAGATGAAATGAATCAATTAACTAATTCGTTCAAATCCTTTGGTAGATACTAAGGCGTTTGTGCGTTGCAGGTATTTTAAACAACAAATAAGGTGCGAATATGACTATAGCTTTAAGTGCAAATACTCCAAGAGTTTCATACACTGTCAATGCAGGTGCTACACAGACAGCGTTTACTGTTAACTTTGAGTTCTTTGATGATGCTGATTTAAACTTTTATGTAGATGGTACAAAGAAAACATTATCTACGCATTACACTGTATCAGGTGGTAATGGCTCTACTGGTACAATAAACACAACATCTGGTAACACTGTAACGGGTGCAAGTGGTGGTTCTACTATTGTTATTACAAGATCAATAGCGTTTGCAAGGGTAACAGACTTTCCATCTTCAGGTGCATTTCAGGTAGCCACTCTTAATACAGAACTTGATAGATTTACAGCTATGGCATCAGATATATCAGACGAGACATCACGATCAATGCAACTTGCTGATCAAGATACTGCAGTTAGTATGACATTACCATTGAAAGCCGACAGAGTTGGTACAGTTTTAGGTTTTAACGCATCCACTGGTGCAGTTGAAGCGGGACCTACAATAGCTAATGTAAGTGCATTATCGGCTATAACTGCAAACATTAATACAGTCGGTGGTATTTCTGGAAATGTAACAACAGTCGCAGGAATACAAGCTAACGTTACTACAGTTGCAGGTATATCAGGCAATGTTACGACTGTTGCAGGCATTGCTAGTAACATAACAACAGTTGCAGGTATTGCTAGTGCTGTATCAGGTGCTAGTGCTAACGCTACACTTGCAGAAAACTATGCAGTCAAGGTAGATGGTGCAGTTGAATCTTCAAAGTATTCATCTAAAGCATGGGCGATTGGTGGTACTGGCGTAACTGATACAGCAGGGTCAGGCTCAGCTAAGTCTTGGGCAGTAGAAGCAGATGCAGTAGATGGATCAGAGCATTCAGCTAAATCATATGCTATAAGTGGTAATGCAATTTCAGCAGGATCAGCTAAACAATGGGCATTAGGTGGTGGATCAGGGTTTAGTTCATCTACTGCTGTATCAGGTGGTTTGTATTCAGCTAAGTATTGGGCAGAACAATCAGCTTTATCTAAAA
>Ga0209535_1001420_pt1 | contig 16344 bp, 13 predicted proteins | sample LinPmetageLP28_FD_184041 | JGI IMG/M metagenome (GOLD analysis project Ga0209535, IMG submission 184041) | Marine viral communities from the Pacific Ocean - LP-28 (SPAdes) (version 2) | ecosystem: Environmental > Aquatic > Marine > Oceanic | place: Pacific Ocean | collected 2009-08-22 | reverse complement strand
TACAAGGTAACGCACCTAACTCTACTAAAAATGCTTTTTCAATTAATATGGCAGCTAATGATAAAACATCTAGCGTACCGGATATATCATCGTAAAAAAGAAATTAAACAAGTAAATATATAAATAACAACAAGATAACAAATAACAATTAAACAATGGCAACAACTTATGCAGTTATAAACTTGGACGATACAAATGCTATTTTGTTCAGTCAAGTGAATCAGTCTTCAGCTCAAACAATGAGAAGAAACTTAGCAAACACTCAAGGGTTATTGTCTTACCAAGTCGAGCCTAGTTTTATTACTAATGGTTCATTAACTCCGGTAAGTACAATGAATCATGAAGAAGCTTTAGCCTTAATGGCAACGGCAGCTTGGACAGATCCAAATGCAGGACCTGGAGAGTAAAAACAAATACAATTAAATTAAATTAAATGAAAATCAAAAAAGAACAATTAGAACAGATTAACAAACATCAAGAACAGGTTAATGGTATGCTTCATCAATTAGGTTATTTAGAAAGTCAGAAGCATGGCTTACTACATGAACTAGCTGGTGTCAATCAAGATATAGAGAAGTTTAAAAACTCTCTTGAAGAAGAGTATGGTCCTATTAACATTAATGTTGAAGACGGCACTTACACTAAAATTGAAGAAAAAGAAGAAGAAGTTTTAGAAGATGCCTAATGTAATTAGAAAGATCAGTATTGGATCTGATTATAAAAATGATGCCATGCATTATTCTTTAGGTCAAGAAGTTTACGGTGGTCATACTATATGCGATATAATTAACAATGAAAACGAAGGTGAGTATTCTATATACATAGAAAAAAACAATGAAGTTTTACCTTGGAAAAAATTTAATCGTAATATGGCTATAGCTGTAGAGTTTGATTTAAAGTACTAATGAAAAGTTTGTATAACTTTATTATTAAACCTTACAATGAAAGGTATGATAATATTAGGCAAGTAGATGATAAAGAACTTATTATCAACACTGGTATTGAAGATCACAAATTTATAAGTAAAAAAGCAGTTGTTGTTTCTACTCCAGCTGCTTTTGATACAGATATAAAGTGTGGAGATACAGTATATGTTCACCATAACATTTTTAGAAGATGGTATGACCAGAAAGGGAAGGAAAGAAACTCAGCCACCTTTTTTAAAGATGAACTATACTTTTGCAGCTTAGAGCAAATCTATATGTACAATTTAAAAACACATTTAGATTATTGCTTTGTAAAACCTATAAAAGAAATAAACACCCTATATAACAGAAAAGAAAAAGAGCACTTTGGTATACTAAAGTATTCTAATAAGTCCTTAGAAAGCGTAGGATTAAAACCTGGAGACCTAGTAGTGTTTACACCATACTCAGAATTTGAGTTTATTGTCGAAGGCGAACGCCTTTATTGTATGAAATCTAATGATATAGCCGTAACACATGAATACGAAGGAAACGAAAAAGAAAATAATCCAAGCTGGGCAAAAAGCAATTGAAGAGCTAATTAAAGTAGCAAAAGAAAAGATTGTAGATTCAGATGACGATGTTTCAGCTGATAGACTTAAAAATGCTGCTGCTACAAAGAAGCTAGCTATAATGGACGCTTTTGAAATATTATCTAAGATCAACGAAGAGGAAGATATACTTAACGAAAAGCCTAAGAATAAAAAAGAAGAAAGATCCTTTAGAGGATTTGCTGAAGGGAGGAGCAAGTGAGTTACGAGCAAACACTTTGGAAAGAACTAAAAGATGTAGTTAACCCTAAGATACTGTCTAAGCAAAATAGATTAAAAAAATGGGGGTATGGTTATAACTCTGATTATGACTTTATAGTAATTAGTAAAACTGGACAAATTGGACAGATCATTGAAATTCAAAACCTACGCGTTGCTTTACCAAAAGCAAATGAACCGTTTAAACGAAGCGAAAATAAATCGGAGCAATACTGGGAAAAACAAGAATATCCAAAACAGTTAAGCAGAATAAAAAGTAGATTTGATTGGGATGACTACCCTTCAGATTTTAAAGAAGAATGGTTCGACTATATAGATAATGAATTTAGAAAAAGAGACGAAGGCTATTGGTTTTTTAATAACGGTATGCCTACTTACATTACTGGTACTCATTATATGTATTTACAATGGAGTAAAATTGACATCGGAGCGCCAGATTACAGAGAAGCAAATAGATTATTTTTTATATTCTGGGAAGCGTGCAAAGCAGACACCAGGTGCTACGGAATGTGTTACCTTAAAAACAGACGGTCTGGTTTCTCCTTTATGTCATCAGCAGAACTTGTTAATCAAGCAACAATATCGTCTGATGCTAGATTCGGTATACTATCAAAATCTGGAGCAGATGCTAAAAAAATGTTCACAGATAAAGTTGTACCAATATCCGTTAACTATCCGTTTTTCTTTAAACCAATACAAGACGGTATGGATCGTCCAAAAACCGAACTGGCGTATAGAGTCCCAGCTTCAAAGCTTACTAGACGTAAACTAGATGACAACGTTAAGTTAAAAGAATTACAAGGTCTTGATACAACTATAGACTGGAAAAACACGGGGGACAATTCTTACGATGGTGAGAAATTAAAGATACTAGCACACGATGAATCAGGAAAATGGGAAAGACCGGACAATATATTAAACAACTGGAGAGTTACAAAAACTACACTAAGACTAGGATCAAGAATCGTAGGCAAGTGTATGATGGGCTCAACTTCAAACGCATTAGATAAAGGTGGAAACAATTTTAAAAAACTCTACAACAATTCAGACGTTACAAAAAGAAATAGAAACGGACAAACTTCTAGCGGACTCTATTCTCTTTTCATCCCTATGGAATGGAACTACGAAGGATTCATGGATACTTTTGGATCACCTGTATTCGTTACGCCAAAAAATAAAACAGTTGGAGCAGACAATCTGCCAATTACAATCGGAGTAATAGAGCATTGGGAAAATGAAGTTGACGGTTTAAAATCCGATCAAGACGGTTTAAATGAATATTACAGACAGTTTCCAAGAACAGAACAACACGCTTTTAGAGACGAAACTAAAAATAGTTTATTTAATCTAACTAGAATATATGAACAGATAGACTATAACGAAGAGATTAATAATACAACTACAAAAGGTAGTTTTATGTGGGAAGAAGGAACTAAGGACGGTAAGGTTAAATTTGTACCTAATAAAGACGGTAGATTTAATGTATCTTGGGTTCCACCTAAAAATCTTCAAAATAGAGTGATTATAAAGAATGGTATTAAATATCCTGGTAATGAACACATGGGAGCATTTGGTCTTGATAGCTATGATATATCTGGCACTGTTGATGGTAAAGGTTCTAATGGAGCTCTTCATGGACTAACCAAGTTTTCAATGGAAGATGCACCACCTAATCATTTCTTTTGTGAATATGTAGCTAGACCACAGACTGCAGAAATATTTTTTGAAGAAATACTAATGGCGTTACATTTTTATGGTATGCCAATATTGGCTGAAAACAATAAACCTAGATTTTTATACTATTTAAGAAGAAGAGGATACAGAGGCTTTAGTATGAACCGTCCTGACAAAGTATGGAATAAGCTATCACCTACTGAAAAAGAAATAGGTGGAATACCTAATTCAAGTGAAGATATTAAACAAGCACATGCTGCTGCTATAGAATCTTATATAGAAGATCACGTTGGAAGACTTGAAACCGGTATGGGCGATATGTATCATCAAAGCACATTAGAAGATTGGTCTAGATTTGATATAAACAATAGAACCAAACACGATGCTTCTATTAGTTCTGGTTTAGCTATTATGGCTTGTAACAAGAATAGATACGTTCCTGTTGCTAAAAGAGAAAAAAAGTCAATGTACTTAGGCATTAAAAAATATGATAACAGTGGTTATACCTCAAAAATAAATAAATGATAAATACTAATTATAACAGTTCGTTTCCTGATCAAGTTGTACCAGACGCAGAGAAAGCTACATATGAATATGGATTACAAGTTGGTAGAGCTATTGAAGGTGAATGGTTTAGAAACGATAGAGGAGCTTATGATAGGTTTAACACTAATTATAACAACTTTCATAGACTTAGATTATATTCAAGAGGCGAACAGTCTGTTCAAAAATATAAAGATGAATTATCTATAAATGGTGATTTATCATATTTAAATTTAGACTGGAAGCCTGTACCAGTTATACCTAAGTTTGTAGATATAGTTGTTAACGGTATGTCACAAAGAAATTACGAGATTAAAGCTTTTGCTCAAGACCCTGAGTCTATAATGAAAAGAACAGCTTATGCTGAAGCCATACAAAGAGATATGATGCAGAAACAATTAATCCAGCAAATACAACAAGTAACTGGATTAGACGTTTCTAAGTCCCAAGGCGTAGGTATGGAAATGGAAAGTGAAGAGGATTTACAGCTTCATATGCAAATGGATTATAAAGAATCTATTGAAGTAGCTGAAGAAGAGGTTATAAATAATGTATTGTCAAGTAATAAATACGATTTAACTAGAAGAAGATTAAATCACGATTTATGCGTGTTAGGTATCTCTGCAGTAAAAACTGATTTTGATAGATCAGAAGGTGTCACTGTTAAATATGTAGATCCAGCTAGTTTAGTTTACTCATATACAGAAGATCCTAATTTTGAAGATATATATTACGTAGGTGAAGTTAAAGCTATTAGCTTACCTGAACTTAAAAAACAATTTCCTTACTTAACCTCTGAAGAGTTAGCCGAAATACAAAAGTATCCAGGTAATCAAAATTATACTAGAAACTGGAGCGGTAGATATGATGACAATACTGTTCAAGTATTATACTTTGAATATAAAACTTATACTAACCAAGTATTTAAAATTAAAGAAACCGCTAATGGCTTAGAAAAAGCATTAGAAAAAACTGATAGTTTTAATCCACCTGAAAGCGAAAGTTTTAAAAAAGCATTTAGATCAATAGAAGTATTATATAGTGGAGCTAAAATACTAGGACACGAAAAAATGCTAAGATGGGAAATGGCTGAAAATATGACTAGGCCAAACGCTGACACTGTTAAAGTTAACATGAACTACAACATCGTAGCTCCTAGGTTGTACAAAGGTCGCGTAGAATCAATTGTAAGCAGAATAACCGGTTTTGCTGACATGATACAGCTAACTCATTTAAAACTGCAACAGGTGATGTCTAGAATAGTACCTGATGGTGTTTACATGGATATAGATGGTTTAGCAGAAGTAGATCTTGGTAACGGAACTAATTACAACCCGGCAGAAGCTTTAAATATGTATTTTCAAACTGGTTCTATTGTAGGTAGATCAATGACGCAAGATGGTGGCATGAATCCTGGTAAAGTACCTATTCAAGAATTAGCAACGTCTAATGGTATGGGTAAAATACAAGCTCTTATTCAGACTTATGAATATTACTTAAAAATGATAAGAGATGTAACCGGACTTAATGAAGCTAGAGATGGTACACTGCCTGATAAGCAATCGTTAGTAGGTTTACAAAAGCTTGCAGCTGCTAGTTCAAACGTAGCTACTAGACATATACTACAGTCTAGTTTATATTTAACACTTAGAACTTGTGAAAATATATCATTAAGAGTCGCAGATGCTTTAGCATTTCCATTTACTAGACAATCATTAGCTTCTAGTATATCAAGGTATAATGTAGGTACATTAGATGAATTATCTAATTTAAACTTACATGACTTTGGTGTATTTTTAGAGTTAGAGCCAGATGAAGAAGAAAAACAAGTATTAGAGCAAAATATACAAATAGCTTTACAAGGTGGTCAAATAGATCTTGAAGATGCTATAGACGTTAGAGAGGTTAACAATTTAAAGTTAGCCAATCAAATGTTAAAGAAAAGAAGAAAAGATAAAGCAGCTAGAGATCAGCAAGCTCAACAAGCTAATATACAAGCACAAGCACAAGCTAATGCTCAATTAGCAGAGCAAACAGCTATGGCTGAAGCTCAAAAGCAACAAATACTAACTGAGCAAAAAATGCAGTTAGAAAAAGCTAAGTCTGACTTTGATGTTCAGAAAATGGAAAGAGAAGCTCAAGTTAAAATGCAATTAATGGAGCAGGAGTTTAATTACAATATGCAATTAGCTCAGATGCAAGGTCAAGCAAAACAAAATGCTGAAAATAGTAAAGAAGATCGTAAAGACGAAAGAACTAAAATACAAGCATCGCAACAATCAGAGCTAATAGATCAAAGAAAAAATGATTTATTACCTAAAAACTTTGAATCCTCAGGTAATGATAACTTAGGTGGATTTGGACTAGAGCAATTTATGCCTAGATAATTATTAACTATTATATTATATTATGTCAGAAACAGTCAAGCAAGAAGGTGACTTTAAAATTAAAAAGAAACCAGGGAGACCTAAAAAATTAAATAAAAAAGATGAACCTATTAAAGTAGATTTATCTAAAAAAGAAGAAGATGCCGTTCAAGAGCAAACAACAGATGAAGTACCTGTTCGCGACGAATCCCCAATTAGCGAAGAAGTTCCTAAAGAAAACGTCAAAGAAACAACTGAACAACCTACCGAAAAGAAAGAAGAAGAATTAGTGTCTCCTATACAAGAGATAACTGAAGATGAAGTTGTAGAAGAAGTAATTAAAGAAGAACCAGTAGCTGAAATAAAACAACCAGAAGTTAACTTACCAGAGAATGTAGAAAAGTTAGTTAAGTTTATGGAAGAGACTGGTGGAACTGTTGAAGACTATGTTAGATTAAATGCTGACTATTCCAATGTAGACAGTGATACTTTATTAAAAGAATTTTATAAACAGACAAAACCTCATTTAGATATGGATGAGATTAACTTCTTATTAGAAGATAATTTTTCATATGACGAGGATATGGATGAAGAGCGAGACGTAAGAAAAAAGAAACTCGCTTATAAAGAAGAAATTGCAAAAGCCAAAAGCTTTTTAGAGGAAACAAAGAGTAAATATTACGATGAGATCAAGTTGAGACCAGGCGTAACTCAAGACCAACAAAAAGCAACTGATTTTTTCAATAGATATAACGAAGAACAAAAAACGGTTCAAGAGCAACATAATAGGTTTAAGTCTAGTACTAAAAACTTTTTTAACCAAGAATTCAAAGGTTTTGATTTCAATATTGGTGAAAAGAAGTTTAGGTATGGGGTTGGTAATACCGAAGATGTAGCAAATAGTCAATCAGATCTTACAAACCTAGTCGGGAAGTTCTTAGATAACAAAGGTGAAGTAAAAGATTTTAAGGGCTATCATAAAGCCATATACGCGGCACAGAATTCTGATACTATAGCTAATCATTTTTATGAGCAAGGCAAAGCCGATGCTGTTAAAGATATGATGGCTAAATCCAAAAACATAAGTAACGAACCAAGACCTACGTCTAGTGGTGATGTATTTATAAACGGGTTAAAAGTAAAAGCTATTTCTGGAGTTGATAGTTCTAAGTTAAAACTAAGAATAAACAAAAAATAAAACTTAAAATTTAAAAAATGGGAACATTAACTAGTAATTCACCTGGATTAACTCCTGCACCTATAAAAGGGCAAGCGTTAAACAGTAATTACCTAAGCTTCACTGATGGAGCAAATGACTTCGCTCAACAATATCTTCCTGAATTGTATGAGGCAGAAGTAGAAAGATACGGAAACCGAACTATTGGAGGTTTCTTGAGAATGGTAGGTGCAGAAATGCCTATGTCTTCTGATCAAGTTGTTTGGTCTGAACAAAATAGATTGCACGTATCTTATAAGGATGCTAAAATTAACGCTGCTTCTAAAGTTACTATCGACATTACAACTGGAGTAGGAAAAGAGTGTGCTATTAAGCTTAATCAAACTATAGTGGTACAAGGTGCTGCAGGTGAGATGACTGCTTTAGTTTCTGCTATTGGTTTAGTTAGTGGTGCTGGTGTTTGTGAAATTATCTGCAAGCCTTACACTAATGACAATTTTGTTGACACTACAGCTGGACTTTTCGCTAATAACGACCCTGTAACTTTATTTGTTTATGGTTCTGAGTATAAAAAAGGTAGTGAGCCGGTTATTGGAACACTAACTCCTTCATTTACTCAACATAATAACAAACCAATCATTTTAAGAGATGAGTTCCAAGTTAATGGATCTGATGTTGCTCAAATTGGTTGGGTTGAAGTTGCTACTGAAGATGGTACTTCTGGATACTTATGGTATTTAAAGGCTGAGTCTGAAACTAGACTTAGATTTGAAGACTATATGGAAATGTCAATGGTTGAAGCTGAGAAAAAGTCAGGAACTTCTATATTACCTGTTGATACTACTGGTTCCGAAGGTTTATTTGCCGCTATTAAAGATAGAGGTCAAGTTATGGACGGTTTTGGTGCTGCTGCAACTGGTACCGGAGCGATTGCTGATTTTGACATAATACTAAAGCAGTTAGATAAAGAAGGCGCTATTGAAGAAAACATGCTTTTCTTAAATAGAGAAATGGCTTTATCTATGGATGATATGTTAGCTTCTGTAAACGGTGGATATGCTGGAACTGCTCCTGGTGCAATGGGTGCTTCTTTTGGTTTATTCAACAATGAAGAAAGCATGGCATTAAACTTAGGTTTTGATGGTTTTAGAAGAGGTTCTTATGACTTTTATAAAACTGACTGGAAATATCTAAATGATGCTGCTACTAGAGGTGTACTAGGAATGTCTGGTATTACTCCTGGTAACACAGTTGAAGGTGTATTAATTCCTGCTGGAACATCTACAGTTTACGATCAGTCTTTAGGATCTAATATTAGAAGACCTTTCTTACATGTAAGATATAGAGCTTCTGAAGCAGATGATAGAAGAATGAAGTCTTGGGTGACTGGTTCTGTTGGAGGTGCTTATACTTCTGGGTTAGATGCTATGAAAGTTCATTTCTTATCTGAGAGATGTCTTTGTGTTCAAGGTGCTAATAACTTCGTGTTATTCCAATCTTAAAAACAATCAAAATAATGCTAGGGTGCTTAGGCACTCTAGCTTTTTATTATTATATTATATTATATTATGGAAACAAAAATTAAAAAAGAAAAAACAAATGTTCCTAAAGCTGAAATTGGCTGGGAAATAAAAGATAGGCATTATTTACTTAGAGGAAATATGTCTCCTTTAACTTACATACTTAGAGGCAAGTCTACTAGAAGACAACCTTTATTATACTTTGACAAAGAACAGGGTCACAATAGAGAAATTAGATACGCTACAAATCAAAAATCTATTTTTGTAGATGAACAAGATGGTCATAGTATGTTAGGTCATATAATTTTTGAAAATGGAGTGCTTTTCGTGCCTAGAAATCAACAGGCATTGCAAAAGTTACTTTCTTTATACCATCCATTTAAAGACAAAAAGTATGAAGAGTTTGATTCTGTCAGAGAAGCCGTTGATGAATTAGAAGATTTAAACCTAGAAATAGATGCTTTGAATTTAGCTAAGGGTATGGAGCTTGATAAGATAGAAGCTATAATGAGAGTAGAACTAGGTAGTGAAGTAACTACTATGAGTTCTAAAGAACTTAAAAGAGATGTCTTGCTTTTTGCTAGAAGTAATCCAGAATTATTTATAGAATTAGCTAATGATGAAAACGTTGAGCTTAGAAACTTTGGTATTGTAGCTACAGAAGCTAAAATAATATCCTTGTCTCAAGATCAAAGAACTTTCTCTTGGGCTAGCAATGGCCGTAAACTAATGAACGTACCATTTGATGAAAACCCATATTCAGCATTAGCTGCTTGGTTTAAAACAGATGAAGGTGTTGAGGTTTACAAATCAATAGATAAAAAGCTAAAATAACAAGTGATAATAAATTAGGGTGGTTTTAACGCCACCCTTTTTTTTAAAAATATTAAAATGGCAATAAGCGTAGATACAGTATATAAAACAGTATTACTTATACTAAATAACGAACAGCGTGGTTATATGACGCCAGACGAATTTAATAAAATTGGTACTCAAGTGCAAAGACAAATATTTGAAAGATACTTTGAAGACTTGAACCAGCAAGTTCGTATACCACAAAGTGATATGGAGTATTCTGATCGTGTAGCCATTACAGATGAAAAGATTGCAGAGTTTAAAACAGAGCAAGGCTTAACTGTTTCACTGCAAAATGGTTTTGATAACGCAGGTATATTTAATTTACCTGAAGAGCTATATAGATTAGGTTCTGTTACCTACTATGGCGCTAATCCAAAAGCTGGACCATCCGGTTTAGTTGAAGTACAAAGAGTAGGTAGAGCAGAATATTATAATATAATAAAATCTCCATTAACCGCACCTACAGCTTCTCAACCTATTTACTTATACGAAGACAATAAAATAACATTATACCCTAAATCTATTAATGATAATGTAAGGGTTCAATATGTTAAAAAGCCAGCTGATATTAGGTGGGGTTACGTATTAGGTAATTTAAACCAATATGTTTTTACTAACTACAGTTATAATGCCACTTCAATAAACTTAGGTGATATAACATCTTCAATAACTACTAATATATTAGGTGGTACACCATCTCAAACATACACTAACTTAACTTCATTAACAGGTTCTGGTGCTAATGCTTTTTTCACTATAGCTGTTGATTCTACAGGTATTGTTTCAAGTATAAACGTTGATACTCCAGGTTCTGGCTATGTAGCTGGTGATGTTTTACAGTTTAGCGCTGGTTTATTTGGTTCTACTGGTCCTGACTTAGAAATAACATTAACTGCTGCTAACTTATTTTCAGGTTCACAACAAGGTTTTACTAACTTTGGTTTACACACATCGGAACAAACTGAGGTTATATTAAATATACTACTTTATTCTGGTATAGTTATTCGTGATCCATCTATAGTACAGGTTGCAGCACAAAAAATTCAACAAGAAGAAGTAAACGAAAAATCTTAATAAATGGGACTAATTACAGAAACTAACGCTCAATACTACGCAGGACAACAAGATCATGGTTTCATATCAGTTGGTCCTAATACTGATATAGTATTAAATAACTGGGGATTCAACACTTCAGCTGTTAGTGCTTTTGATTCTACAGGTACACAAATAAGCTCAACATCAAACTATACTCTTTATTACTTAGTTGATGGAGGTACTAATTACGTTGCTTTAGCAGAAGACTTATCTTATATATCCTCTGGTCCTGACAGTCAAATAACATTAAGAGGTAATATTGTCGGCTATGAAGGTAATTTCTATATACAACTAAAGCAGTTTGCTATAAACAATAACTATGGTGGATACGCTTATACAACGTTAGATGACATTATAAATAACTTTATAGTTGGGTATGTTGGTGCTGGTAAATTAATAGCTGGTGCTAAAAGAACTGACATAATGTTTCACGCTAAAAGAGGTTTACAAGAGTTTTCTTACGATACTCTTAAATCTATAAAGTCTCAAGAGCTCACTATTCCTCCAAGTTTATCTGTGGCTATACCACAAGACTATGTTAACTATGTACAAATGTCTTGGATAGATACTGCAGGTGCTAAACATATTATATATCCAACTAGAGTAACTTCTAATCCTACTGAATTACAGATACAAGATGCAGACGGTTTACCAACTCAAAACGTATTTGGTGAGAATAATGATGCTGAACAATCTATAACAGATGACAGATGGGCAAGTCAAAGTTCTATAAACAATATATCTCCAGATGATTACAGGTACCCAAGAAGAGACTGGATATTAGGTCAAAGATATGGTTTAGAACCTGAAGAAGCTAATGTAAATGGTAAGTTTACTATTAATGAAAGACTAGGTAAGTTTTCTTTTACTAGTGATTTAGTTGGTAAAATTATAATATTAGAATATATATCAGATGGTTTAGCTTATGATGGTGATGTTAAAGTGCCTAAGATGGCTGAACAAGCAATGTACATGCATATTGCTTATGGAGTTTTATCTGGTAGAGCTAATGTACCTGAGTATATAATCAATAGGTATAAGAGAGAGCGTTCTAGTGCTCTTAGAAATGCTAAAATAAGATTAAGTAATATTAAGCTGGAAGAGATAACACAAGTCTTTAGAAATAAAGGTAAATGGATTAAACATTAATTATGCCAGAAATTAAGAATACTTTTCTGAAGTCTAAGATGAACAAAGATCTAGACTCAAGAATAATACCTAATGGTGAATATAGAGATGCTGAAAATGTTAGTGTAAGTACTTCTGAAGGTGCAGACGTTGGTGCATTAGAAAACATATTAGGTAATATAGAAGTAGCTGACTTTGGTTTAACTGATTTAAATTTAGAGATAATAGGTCATTGTACAGACGTTTCTAATAATAGAATATTCTTTTTTATAACTAACTACACTGATGCTTCGGTTGGCATAAGTACTAATTTGTCTGTGCCAGACGCTTCTTTTTCTGATGCTACAAGCAATTGGACTAGAACTGGATCTGCTAATTACATATGTTATGCTCAGATAAGTGGTGATGCTATAGATGTAAATGTAACTAATGTATCTAGCGGTATTTTAGTTGCTGGTACTTTTTTAAACTTTTCTAAAACACACCCTATATTAGGTGTTAACGTTCTTGAAGACTTATTATTTTGGACTGATGACAGAAACCAACCTAGAAAAATAAACATTGAAAGAGCTCTTGGTAATCCTTATATTAGTATTACAAGTCCAGGTTATTATACTCATGAGGATCATATATCAGTAGCTAAGTATGCACCTTATACTTCTATAAACTTTTTAAAAGAAGTAAATGTTGGAGGAGAAAAAGAAACTACTTTAATAAATGAAGTTGATGAATGGTTACCACCTATAGTTACATGTAGTGGTGAAATATTTGATGGAGGTACAGACGATAGTATAAGAGTTCAAAATCCTATTGGTGACAATAATATAATAGACTATATAGGTAATGGAAATATAGATATTAAAGTTACTTTAACAGGTGAAACTGGTGAAGCTTATTTAGACTCTTTTGATAGCACTTTTAGTGATTACATGTTTTATTTAAAAGATAAAGATGGTAATCGTATTTCTAACATACCGCAAGTTTATGGTACATCTTTTAGTGGTGAAGCTTTTATTAACAAAGATGTTGAGTTTAGTATTAAAAATCCTAATTACAATAATAAGTTTGAAGGTGATGTAGATTTATTAAAAGATAAATTTGTTAGATTTAGCTATAGATTTAAATACGATGATGGCGAATATTCTTTAACTGCACCTTTTTCACAACACGCTTTTGTACCTAAACAATTTGGTTATTTTATAGGTGATGATGATTCAAAAACTGCTGAATCAAGTATAGTTGATTTTATGGAAAACCAAGTTACTACGGTTGGTTTAATGATAGATTTACCTTTTTCACCCAACGATCTAGCAAATAATTTACATGTAGATGAACTACAAATACTTTATAAAGCTTCTGACGAACAGTCTTTAAAAGTAGTTGCTGATATAGACAGCGAAGGTTTGAGGCAAGGTTTAGCTTCAACTCTTACTGTTGATAACGGTGGTACTGGTTTTTCAACAACTACATTTGTAAATACACAAGGCGGAAGTGGAACTGGTTTAAGAGTAAACATAGTAGGTGTAGTAGGAGGTGTTATTGATTCAGTAAACGTTATAACACATGGTACTGGTTATAAGATTGGTGACGTAATAACAATACCATCACCTACGTCTGGAGGAACCTCAGCTGAATTAACTATAGCAAGTTTAGAATCTAAATATTTATACAATTATAAATCTCAAAGCCCTATAAAAGTATTACCTGAAAAAGAAATAGTAAGAGTAAGTGACATAGTACCTTTAAGAGCAAAAACACAAGAAATAGTTGGTAATAGAATTATATATGGTAATTTTTTACAAAACAACGAAACACCTAACTCTTTAAAGTATGCTGTTAAACGTTTTGAAAAAGGATTTGATAATTCATTAAAAATAAATGAAGAGCTTTTAAACCATACTTTAAAACAGAATAGAACATATCAAGTAGGTGTTGTACTACAAGATAGATATGGTAGGTCTTCAAATGTTATTGTTAATAATGACAATACTGGTTTAACAGAGTTTTCATCAACATATTTTAGTCCTTATTCCAACGGTGGTGTAGATCCACTTTCTTGGCTTGGTAATTCTTTAGTTGTAGAGTTTGACGAAAAAATAAACACAACTAAAACTTTATCATACAATGGTATTTGGGTGGATAAAGAAAACCCAACTGGATGGTATACTTATAAAATAGTTATAAAACAACAAGAACAAGATTATTATAATATATACGTACCAGGTTCTTTAAGTGGAAATATTGTTTATGATCCTATGTATCTTTTTAGTGCTGGAAATCCACCAAGTATTCCGGCAGTATATTTTCCTGTTATAAATTATAATAAAGAAAATGGAGTTAATCACATAGCTCTTTTTAATGATAATATAAATAAAATACCAAGAAATTTAAGTGAAGTTGGCCCTTCTGATAAGATATACTCTTCTGAAACTGTATTGTACAATAGAGTCAACAATAGATATGTAGATGTTGAAATTGGTTTAGCAGATATTAGTCAGCAAACCTTAATAGTAGATAGCAATGAAGTTACTTCTATAAAACCGTTTTCAGAAATGGGTGATTGGGTGGCTTTAAAAGGTATAGATGTTCATTACTTAAATATGGATCCTTCTGACGGTAGTTCACAATATGCGAATACGTCTACCTTTGCATATCCAGGAGAATTAGGTAATATAGATCCTTTTTTTTTAGAAAATAACAAAAATCCTCTTATAGCTACTATAAAAACTAAAAGAAGAATTGGTGCTACTATTGACCAACAGTATGGTATAAGGAATTCTGCAAATAGTTTTGAGTTTTCTAAGACACTAACAATATTTGAAACTAAACCTGTTAAATCTGAAATAGATATATACTATGAAACTTCGTCTAGTGGAACAATAGAAGAGTTTAATACTAATGTAGAGTCTAATGTAAATGTACCAGTAATTACTGATACCACAAATGTAGTGTCAATATACAAAGAAGGAATTGATACAAGTGGTAATGATTATATTAGTAATAATTTTCAAATAGTTGACCAAACCGGTAGTGTTTTTGCAGACAGTAGTATAGATGTTAAAGTTAATTCAGTAAAAGATGTAGCTAACACAACATTAGCTCAACAGAATTGGCCTTTTGAAATTATTAAATCAGTTCCTGGCTCCGGTTTATTTAATCAAGCTCAATTTGTGTTTGTTAGAAAATTACCACAAGCTTTTTTAGCTAATTCAGTAGTTAACGATAATTATATAATAACAGTACAAGTAGTTAATAGCAGTGGCGCTAATATTTTAATACCAAATATTACTTTAAACCTTTCTAATAATAAACCTTTAATAGGTGCCATGTGCACTGGTGGTGGATTTTCTTTAACTACTTTTCCCACAGACACAACTAACGGTAATACTTTGTTTAACTTTTATAATAACCCTATAACTAATACTCCTCCTGGATTACCTTTAGACAGTTCTATTCTTATTGGTTTTTTAGGTAATAATGTAGTTCAAACTTTTGACAATAACAATTTAGAAACTAATACACAAGAAAATGATGGACTTGGTCATGTTGAGATAGCTAGATTTGGTTATACTTCTAATGGTAGTGTTCAAAGTTTCACAGGTAGCGAAGAGTTTTCGGACTATTTGTTAAGATTACAACAATTAAGCTCAGGTGGATCTGCTCCTCTTAGATTAAACCAATTAGAGCATAAGGTTGAGGTATTAGCAATGCATATATGTGATCTTTCAAATCCAGCTATTATAAATCCTACTTTACCTGTTTCTACTAGCGAAATATCTAATAGTTTTACAATTAGAAATTTACAAAATGGCACTCAACCTACTGTAACTATGAACGTAACTTTAAGTTTAATTGATTCTTTAAATTTAAAAAGCTCTGCTAAAATTGTAACGTTAAAATGTACTTTAGAAGACTGTTTTGGAGGCGGTCAAAAAGAAACATCAGTAGAATATATAATTAGGTTTATATTAGAAAAATAACAAAACAATGGCTTATAACTTAGAAATTAAATATTACAATTCGTTTTGGTTAAAACAGGTTTCAACAAAAAAACTTACAGGTAGAAATAATGTTATTGGATTTTATAAGGTTTTTCCAGGTATTCCATTTAAAAAAGATTACGCTACTAGCGGTTGGCCAAACTGGCCCATAGCAAGTGTTACAAATAGTTATACACCTTCAGCACCATACTCAAATGTAAATCCAATTACTCCAGCTGACTATGATCCTGTTGAAGGATCTAAATGG
>Ga0209535_1001418_pt1 | contig 16353 bp, 15 predicted proteins | sample LinPmetageLP28_FD_184041 | JGI IMG/M metagenome (GOLD analysis project Ga0209535, IMG submission 184041) | Marine viral communities from the Pacific Ocean - LP-28 (SPAdes) (version 2) | ecosystem: Environmental > Aquatic > Marine > Oceanic | place: Pacific Ocean | collected 2009-08-22 | reverse complement strand
ACCTGATCATGTGGTCCATCGCACAGCCCTGTGGACCCCTAATCCACGTAAAGCCGAAAGGGAAGAACTCGAAAACCTTTGGGAAGTTAGTGAGGATTTGAAGATACTTGTGATGAACGTGGAGGCCCTGTCTACGACAAAAGGCTTTGAATATGCCAAGCGTTTTGCAATGTATACCAAGTGTTTTATGTCCATCGACGAGAGCACGACGATCAAAACGCCGACGGCCAAGCGTGCAAAGAACGTGCTTAAGGTGGGACAGCAAGCAATCTACCGACGGATCATGACGGGTTCACCTGTGACGCGCAGCCCGATGGACCTGTATCAGCAGTGTGCCTTCTTGTCAGAGGAATGCCTTGACGCGCCGAGCTTTTACTCGTTCCGTGCACGCTACGCGATTCTTGTTGAGAAGCACATGGGCAGCCACAGCTTTAAGAAGATCGTAGGCTACCGCAAGCTCGACGAGCTTAAAGAAAAGCTTGATAAATTTGCCTATCGCATCACCAAAGAAGAGTGTTTAGATTTACCTCCGAAAGTATTTATCAAGCGTGAGGTTGAGTTGACCAAAGAGCAGCTCAAGGCCTACAACGAAATGTCCACGCTTGCCTTGGCCCTCTTTGACCAAGGTATGACGACCACGGTAAATGCCCTGACACAGCTCATGCGCCTGCACCAGATAACCTGCGGCCACAGCAAGCTCGACGATGGGACAGAGATTAACATCCCAACGAACAGAGTCGCCGAGATGATGTCCGTGATCGAAGAAACGTCTGACAAGGTTATCATTTGGGCGAACTACCGCCATGATATCGAAGCCATCAAGCTTGCCCTATCAAAAGAATACGGCATGAATGCCGTCGGCACTTACTACGGTGACACCGATGACGAGGAGCGCAGGCGCGTGGTCCGTGAATTCCAAGACCCCGACAGTGAGCTACGCTTCTTTGTAGGCAACCCGCGCACTGGTGGGTATGGACTTACGCTCACAGCAGCGAGCACAGTTGTTTACTTTAGTAACAACTTTGACCTCGAAGTCCGTTTGCAGAGTGAGGACCGCGCGCATCGAATCGGCCAGACTAAGTCGGTTACCTACGTGGACTTGATGGTGCCGGGCACGGTCGACGAGAAAATAGTCAAAGCCCTGCGTTCCAAAATTGACATAGCCAACGAAGTGCTTGGCGAGGAGCTTAAAGATTGGTTGATTTAATCCCACTGCGAAAGAAATTTAAGTATATCTCCCTGCAACGTCAGGACCTGCCCGAGGGGCGCCGGTATATCTACGGCGAGCAGAAGCTGCCAAGCGTGACGACTATTCTGTCCGCCACTAAGGCAGATAAAGGGGGCCTTGATGCGTGGGTCGCGCGCGTAGGTGAAGTGGAAGCGGACCGTATTAAGAACGAAGCGGCATTGGTCGGCACCTATCTGCACGAGGTCATAGAACGAATGGTCGCGTATCGAGACCTGCCCCGTCCTACGAATTGGGAGATGTGCAAGGGCTACGAGATGGGCTACAAGATTATTAACACCTATTTCCGCAACGTCAATGAAATCTGGGGCAGTGAGGTGTCGCTGTTTTATCCTGAAAAGTACGCGGGGACGACTGACCTTGTCGGCGTCTATCGAGACAAGCCTGCCATCATCGACTTCAAGCAAAGCAACAAACCAAAGAAGCGCCAGTGGATTGAGGATTATTTTTGTCAGCTTGCCGCCTACGCTTTAGCGCACGATGAAATGCACGGCACGAAGATAGACAACGCGGTGGTGTTGATGGCGGTTCGATCAGACGGCAGCACTGCGGAGTTCTCCACCGCAGGCCGCGAGTTTCAAGGCTATAAGGACATGTGGATGCGTCGAGTTGACGAGTTCCATCAGTCCTTAGGCTAGGCGTTCCTCTGGGAATAGCTGCTGCAGCATTTCCCTGCTTTGCGAGTTCGCAGGTCCTTGGGCCACGGCAGGTGCAGCGGGAGCCGGTTGCTCTGAACCAAGGCCCGGCACGCCACGTGTCTGTGGTGCGCTAGGCATGACTCGAGCCTGAGGTGGCGCGGCAGGCTCTTCGATTGGGACTTCCGTCGAGGGAGTAGAGCCAAAACCAGTGCCGCCACCGAGGATTAAGTTGTTAAGCACGCCTCTTCCTCTTTGTCCCGCCACACCCTCTACCGCTTGCATTACCCTAGCTGCGCCGTAAGATCGAACAGCTCCGTTGACAAGGAACCACTCGGCCGCTGCGTTTCCGACATTGGTGTTTCCCATTCCTCTGAAAATCCTGCCAAGCAAACTACCTATTGCCGCGCCGCTGTTAGAGGTGTTTTTCTCTGTTCGTACCACCCGAGCCGTCGTGTCAGCAAGATTATTCATCAACACCATTTCGTCCGGCGTGAAAAGTGTGGTCAGCAGCGTTGGGTTTCTTTGGCGTGCATTTCTCCACTCTTTAGAGAATGCGTTAGATGCCCTACCTGTGGCATTAGAGACAATGCCGTCGGATATTTGCATAAAGGCCTCTTGACGGAGCATGTTCCACTCTACTTCAGGAAGCTGCTCTTTCAAAGTTCTAAGCGTGCGAATAGTTTCAGGACGACTAATCAGGCCGCTAAAAGAAGAACCTAGTATAGCTTTAGCTGCCGCTTCAGGGGCTACACCTAACACTACTGGCCCGTCCATTACATCCTGTTTAGTGAGCTTATTTAAAATGCCTTTTTTACTATTCCAAAGGTTGTTGTACTGGCGATAATTCTTTATTGCATTGGACCACAGGCCCACGGCTTCATTGTTGCCGTAGAACAGGTTGTGCTCTGCCATATCGTAGAGCTTTTGGTCGAGCATCTTAACTGCTCTTGACGCTGCGGCGCCTTCAGAACCTACATTCTGAGCTTGGTTGCTTAGTTGGGTTCTAATCGCCTGTATCTCGTCGAGCGACATGCCTAAATTAAGCGCCTCGTCTAGCTCGTCAATTATACCCAATGTGTCTGGGGCAGACCGGCGGTTAAAGTTTTTACTTAGATTCTCTAGTATTTCTTGTCCGAAATTTGACGCTGTTAGCGGATCAAGGTAAGCCGCTCCGGCATTACGCGCTTCTGTATACATACGATCCGCGTTGTCGAAAGCCGCCTTACGCAGGTTAACCAAGGCGTCTTGTGCGAGTTGGCCTCCTTCTGTGCGGGCAATATTAGGGCCGCCACGAGCAATGATTCTCTGCGTCTCTTCAATGTTTGACTTAATCGCCGCCTGTTGAGCATCAAATTGCGCTCGGATTATCTCTTTGGCCTTTTCACCATAAACGCCCTTGGCCGCTAAGTCTTCAAATAGCTGCTGCTCAGCGTCACCCGTAATCTGGCCCGTGGTCAATGGGACAGGGACAGGCAATCCCTGCGCGGACATCTTGGCCAACGCCTCTTCTGGGATAGCCCCTTCGCGCAATGCTCTTTCGAGGTCCGCGTAAACAGACACCTGCACTTCGTCAGGGTCAATGCCTACGCTTTTGAGGTATGCAATGGCCTCAGGCTGAAGCTTGGCGTTTTTATCCACCACGGTAGCGGGGGACTTGCGGAACATGTCGCCTATTTTCCCGCCTAGACCTATGAGCAACCGTCCCAGTCCGTAGAATGCGGCGCCGTACCCAGTGCCTTCAACCATTGGGCGTAGGGAAACATCGTCTCCTGCTGAAAGCGCCGAGGCTACTTCTGTTCCGGCGGCCTCTACTCCTGCAGCAGCTATAACCGGAGCACCCATTAAATTAGGAACCCCTAGTGCTGTAATTCCTGCCTCAACCACAGGCAACGCCGCAGTGGCTCCCGCTAACTGAGTTGCGGTGGGTATATCTAGGCCTCTGGGGTTGGGGTAGAAGTTTTTATACCCAAGCATTTCGCCTTTGTCGTTTTTGACGGGGACATTAGCGATTACATTGCCGAACTCATCTTTTGATGTAGTGGCGTTTGGAATGATGTCCACTATGCCTTCAGCAAGTCGGTCAGGATCAAGAGTGGTTCCGACAAGGGTCATGAGACGGGCGGCTTTTTCAGGAGGTAGGTTAAGCGTATTTACGCCTATGCCTTGACCTAAAATAGGCAGGTTTGGGTAGCTAACTTTAGCTCCTCGAGTCCAGTCATAAATATCTCGGCCGACTTCGGTGACTACTCCAACGGCCTTACCGGCGTTGTCGACTATTCTGTCTGTAAGACCCGGCGGTCGGTCGTTAGTAACGATTTCCAGACCACGCATCGACATACCGTCCCAGTCACGGACGGCATAGGCTTGTTGGTCAGCATCTGACAAAGACGACATGTCAAAATCGACACCAGTACCTTCGGTGCTGTTTGGCTCAGCCATTATCCCGCTCCTTCTTCTCTACGCCTTCTTGCTAAGGCTTCTTCAGCGGTCTCATTTTCTGAAACCGTGGAGGTAAACGACGGGAGGGCGGGAACCTCAAACTTACGTTTTACCTTGTTAGACGCATCAAAGAAGGCATCTAGCTCGCCTAATTCAACTCGGTTGTTATATTCGTTAAGAATATTAATTTCGCGCTGACGCCTTAATTCGGTAATCCTTCTTAACCCGTCTGCAGTCAGGCCTCTTGTACCCGTTAGGACCTCTCTCAAGAATTCTCTCTCTGCAGGAGTATCCAAGCCTCTGGCTCCAATACCTAAGCTGCCTATTGCAGTAAACACGTCCGATCCTAGCAACGCATCTAAGTATTGATCCGTTGACGCCCTTCTTTGAGCGTCAGAGTCCCCTAAGAATTGGGCCTTAACCCTATCAAAGTTAGTCGCTAATTGAGAACCAATTCCAAAATTTACGTCGCCGCTGTCAATAAGCTTAAAGACTTCGTCTAGCTTTGCAATGTTGCTAGTCGCACCAGTTGCGTTCTTGACTAACTCACCGTCACCTTGGGCACTGAGCTTTGCCACGTTTTCAGCGTAGGTCTCACCGGAGGTCACCGTCACGTTGTCGGGTACTCTGGGCCGTGAGCCAAGGGTCTTTAGTTCCCCTGTCAAAGGATTGCGCTGCCAAGTATAAACAGAGTCTAAGCCTTCGGCTGATACTTCTTCAGGAGTCAACGTAACAAACCTACTACCTTGGGTCTCTATAGCTGCCGCTCTTTCAGCTTGTGCCTGTTGCAGTGCCGCCATCTTAAGCGCTTGCGCCTCTTTAGACATGCCTGCTGCGCGTGCGCCGATACGGCCGGGCAGTTCTCGCGTAGCGCCTGCCAGTCTTGCCGCAGCAGAGCCACGAAGTGGTTGGCCGTCAGGGCCTACGTTACCGGCATAGCCAAGGGCCGCCTGACCAATGTCAAACAGCATCTGAGCCTGCGTATCCTTTGGATCACTACCCAAAAGCTCTTGATACATCGGCAGGTTTTTAGCTACACCTTCTTGAATTGTAGGAATACTAGACTGGCTCCTTTGACTTTGGATACGAGCTAACGCTGCCTGAATCTCTTCAATAGGGTATGCGGACAGTCTAGTGTCTGGAGGAGTTGGATCAAATTGGGTAACGCCCCTCTCGCCGCTACCGTCTTGAAAATACTGGACCATGCCTCCGTTAGCCATCGCCATAGGCGCAGGTCCTTGGTCCATTGGCAATCCACCAATACCACCCATCGCAGGTGCAGGACCGGCGGGCATAGGGGGTGGAGCCATTCCGGCCATTTCAGGAGGCATGCCCTGTGGCATTCCCTGAGGCGCAGGCATAGGCATAGCAGGCGCGGCCTGCTGCGCTAGAATCGGCTGTAACAACGCAAGGACACCCTCAGGCGTCTCTTCTGCTTCACGGAATCCAACCAGATCGGCAAGCTCCTCACGGCGTGCGTCAATCGAACGCATGTCACCACGTAGGTTATTCATGAGGATTTCAGGTGAGTTAGGTGTGCGCTCCATCATCCGCGCCATGTCCGCCTCGTCGCCCTCTTCCCTATCGTCGTCAGAGATTTCTCCCATCAGCTCGTCGATCTCGTCCATAAAGCCGGACATAATGCCGACATTCTCGACTTGATCTTCGTCGACCATCTGTAGCTTCTTATCTTCCATTAGAATAACCCTGCTTTCTGTGCGCCTGCGGCCGTGGTCAACGCTCCAACGCCTAAGCCTACCGCTGTCTGTAGCGGGCTTGCACTAGGTGCTGTCTGCGAGGTAAGTGCCATTGACGTGGTAGGAGCGCCGCGGTAAATGTCTGAAACAAAACCAAGCTGTTGGTAAGGAGCCATCGACTCCTGCATCTGGGTTGATCGAATCGCATCAATCTGAGCCTGCTCATTTTGACGTTCTAGGCCACCAAGACCCATCAACAAGCCTGTGTCGGCAGCGCCGAGCTGCTGCGTAGCCTGTCCGAGTGCGCCATACTGAGTGCCAAGCGATCCCATCTGACCACCAAGGCTGCCTAATGCGCCTGCCTTGCTAATGTCAACGCCTGCCTGCTGTGCAGTCAACCCGCCGATGCCCTGACCGAGATTGGCGAACTGCATTCCGGCTTGGCCTAACGCCTGACCACCGGCCAGTTGTCGGCCCTGCTGAGATTCAAATCCCTGCATCGCCGCCTGCTGTGCCTGCGCGTAGTTGTTCGCATAGTCCTGCATGATCCGCTGCTGCATTAGGTCCTGAACACCGCGCTCAGTTTCAGCACGCTGAACACCCTCTCGAGTACCGCCAAAAGCACCGGAACCAACTGCTTGAGCAGCCTGCCCAGTCTGGGCGATGTCAGCTTGACGGCGCATCTCACCAAGAGCGTTTTGTGTCACCTGCTCTTGGTAAGGGTTCATGTAAGAGGCGGCTTGATTTGGATCATACGCCTGAGCAGAACCTAAGATACCGCCGATACCTTGACCGATAACAGGGACCGCGCGACCCATCATATCCTGAGCGGCTTGGTACTGAGCTGTTGTGTCCACTGCGCCTGCTGCTAACGCCCCGCGCTGCGTAAGGTCCATGCCCTGAGTGACGCCTTGAGATGCCGCCTGTATGTAAGGCTCGAACGAGCCAACGCCCTGCTTGGCAAAATCAATACCTTGCAACTCAGTGCCTGAAAGCGCTGCGGCCTCGACGGCAGGAATAGTCATCGGTTGGTTGTAGAGATTCTGAGCCTCTTGGAGCAGCCCTAGCTTGTAGGCCTCAACTTCTGGGGCCTCACGCACATATTGAGTGCTATAAGTCATATCAACCATTGGCGCGGCCCTCTAGATTCTTCATAAGTGCATACATTTTCTTGGCTCCCTTGCGCCGTGATCCGTTGCCCATATTTCTTACTGCTTTGGCGGTGAATACAAACTCGCCGTCGCTGAGCATTGCGGGGATGTCGTCGGATGTGCCAGTGCCCGGCCCGTTAATTGCGCCGTTCTTGCGTGGGAAGTCAGACGTGCTGCCTCCTGTCGCGGCGCCGTAGGGGCGATACGTTTGGTATGGCGCAGTTTGCGACATGGTATTCACGCCACCAAAGCTTAGGCCGTAACGCTCGGGGTACTGCTCGAGCAGTCGTTGGCCGGGTGCATCCATAAAGCCCTCATAGCCGGGCGGAAGTTGTGGCTGCTCAGGGCTAAACGCACCGGATAATCCGGCGATGCCCATGCCTGCAGCGGCTAGGGGTAGATAGTTAGAAATTGCTCCAGAAGTATTGGCTGCCACTGCAGCGGAAGAGGCCTCTTGAGCGGCCTTAACTGCTGTCGCGTAGCCCGGAGTACCCTCAGTTATTCCTCTCTGTGCAAAAAAATCTAACTTGTCAGCAAAAGCTTTACTACCTGCTAATTGTGCTCTTTCCGCCCCTGCCGCCTGCCGCGCAGAAGGAGAGAAAGCGTCTTTTAGGCTTCCTACTCTGTCGCCAAAAGTCGCATCGCCCGGAGCAAAGGTTTCCTTTATGTTCTCAAAGAAGCCCGGCGCGGCAGTTTGACCGCCTGTAGCTGCAGTTTGACTGCCTGCAATTTCTCTGAGCCTTGCGGCCTGTGAAGCTTGATCAATTGCCGCCCTATCTAAAGAAGCCACTCCGCTCTGAACTGCAGTAGGGGCCGTTGCAGAACTGGAAGACGCTCTGGTAACAGCCGCTCCGGGAGCAGCAAAAGGGTCTCCGTACTGTATAGAAGGCGCAGGGGGAATAGCTGAGCGTGAAATAGCGGCCCCTCGAGGACCTGCCGCAAAAGATTGCGCCGCGCTAGGCTCGGTCAACCTAGCTAATTGTGACGCTTGATCAATAGCCGCTGTATCTATGCCCCGCATAGGTGTCCCTGCCGCCACTGTTTCTCTTGCCGTTGTTGCAAGATCAGGTAGCGCGGTGTTATCCACCGTGGGCACAGAAGTAGTCACCGGAGCACCCGTGGGCGCTGCAGTAGACTTAAAGGCGCTTGCTCCTTGGGTCACGCCACTTACTGCACCGGCAGTTACCGCGCCAATAGCGCCTGCCTTCAGGGAGTCCTTAAGATTCCCGCCTGCAATAAGAGACGAGCCTGCACCGGCTACGAAACCTTGGGTAGCGGCAACCAAAGCAGGGGCAGCAGTACTTCCGAATATTGCCGTTGCTGCCGGTCCGGCGACCATGAACAGGGCCGTACCTATAACGATCTTACCAATCGTCGTATTGGCAAACTTCTTGACCGTCTTACCAATCTTCTTAAATAGCTTCTTAAGAAAGAACTCAGGCATGCCGGTGGTGGGGTTAGTAGTGCCGCTACCGCCAATACGCCTTAGGATTTGTGCTTCAATGGGGCTAATGTGGGCGACCATTGTGTCGCCGTTACGGCCTGCGTCGGCCATAGCCTGAGCCATTGGGCGGAGGCTTGCGACACCGCCTTTGGCAAAATTCTGTGGGGGAGTCATTGTCTCAGAGGGTCGCATTTGATCAAGCGCAACCTGCAGAGCACCAAATAACTGAGCGTCAAACGCCTCTGGCAGAAGCTCCTCGTCTACACCTTGGGCCATGTAACGCTGACGAATAGCCGCGTAGTTGGCGGGGTCAGCAAGCACCTCATCAACCATAGCATCAAGAAGAGAGATCACCTCTGGCGGTATCTCCATCTCCTCTAGTTCACGCCTAAACTCGGAAACGGCAATGGGATCGGCCTGTTCAGCCGCCATCAGCATTTCAGTGTTAACTTCAGTTGGGGAAACCTGTCCGCGCATCTCGTTGACGGCGGCCATTTCGGCGCTCATATCACCCATTTGAGCGGGTAGGGGCATCGCTTCTGCCATGATCTTTTCCTTAATTTTTTAAGTAGGACCACACAGGGTCGCGCGCCAAAGACGCGAAATTACTGCTGATTATCAAGCAATTATTAGTCCCTGTCCACTTCCAGATAGCTTAGGTAGAAACTTACGTCCGACTGCGTAGCAGTCACTTTCAGCACGTTTGACTCTTCAAGGACCAAGGGCACTCCGGTGAACACCTCCACCGTTGCATCCGCAGCAAGCGCCGACTCCTTCAACAAGAAAACAGCAGTGCCTCCGTCAGCGTCATACTGTTTCACCGTAATGTCCGCTGAGCTTGCGTTAGCGTTAGTCACACGCAAAGACTTTGCAATGGCGACATTGGCCGCAGGAACCGTGTAAAGCGACGTTTCGGTGCTAGAGGTGGGAATTAAACGCTGTTTTAGGTATTTATCTGCCATTTATGTCCCCTCGAACCATGCCCGAGCGTTGCTTTTGCTCTGTGTGACTACCGGCGTGTAACTGCTGTTTAACTGCAGAATGATCTGCTCAAGCGATCTGACCAGTTGGTCAAACTGCTGCGGATTGTAGTCACCCAACGCTGCGTTAGGAAGTCGGACGTTCTGTATTTTGCTCATCGCAGGCCATCCGGTTGTATGTCAACACGCAGGGTTCCGTAGCGCCAGTTGGTATCGACGCCGGAGCTGTCTATCTTAATTGCTATCTGCCTGCCTCGCGCCCGAGTGTCCACTTTTTGCGTGCCCGGTGCTATGACATACGGGTCCAAAGAGCTTGGACTTGCCGAGGCCTGCGGATAGGGACGAAGCAAAAGGTTGACCGTGAGGTTGCCCTGCTGATCTTTAAAGTCAGGAATAAATTTTCGCATAAGCAGCATGTTATCGCCTTCGCCCATGTCGAAATAACCCGACTCAAGAGAGGCGGTTATGCCCGTCCCGTCGGCCTGATTGACGCCTGATTCTTGGTTATAGACTACTGTGCGGCCTGCAGTAAGACCGTATATAGTGCTTGGCGATGTCGCGGTGCTGTCGACTAGCTGCTCCGTCGCAACAGGCAGGTTAAAGGTGCCTACATCCTGCCACGCGGTGCGGGATAAAGTGCCTATAGACCAAACGTCTTCAAGGTAATTGTAGGTCACGCTGCGGTCTATAAAGTCCGACGTGAAACTGCAATAGAACCACGTAATCTCGTTATAGTCCGTGTTTAATCCCGCAAAGACCTTACGGCCTTGCACAAGGTTTAGGTCCTTAAAGACGTAGTCCTGCACGGTGCAGGGTATCTTCTTGACCGTGCCGTCAAACACATAGAAGGCCTCAGGACCCATCCACATAGCTAGGCCATTCACATCCAGAGCACAGTGTGGCCCCAAGGCCCCGCAGTTGCTTGCAAGCTGTTGAAAGCCAAAGGTGTAAGGAGGGCCGATGTACTGCATGCCGTGCAAGGAGGTGTCGGTTAAAATAAGTATCTGGCCGCGTGAGCGCACGGCGGTCATGATTCTGTTGCCGTCCGAGAGGCGTTGCCCGCCTGCGGTGTTCGTCACTGACTCGGCAAATTGATTAATGTTTTCTTGGTCAGAGAATCTAACAAAAAGTGGGTCTTGCGTGGTTGGATCGCCTACCGTGGTCTCTGTGCCTAAGCACACAAGATGCCTGTCTGGGCTAGAGATTAAGGCAAAAGTACTGGCGCTTGGCGCCCCGCTAATTGCAGTAGCTCGCGTGTCTATGCCGGAGGCAGGGTTCCAATTGAAAATCTGACCGTCCACGAGCTGCAGGATAAGGACCTGCCCGAAGTTGTCAAACTTCCAACTTCGAGAGAACAAAGAGACCTCTGTGCTAGACGTTCTTTCTGTGCCCCACGTTTCCGCGCCCCACGTTCCGCTGCCAAACCCAAAATCGAACAGGCTGACATCAGAACCTACACTTATTTGATATGCGCCTACCACCGAAGCGCCACCGTTGCCAGTGTCAGAGCCGTTTGCATTGACAGGGGCTGTAATGGTGTAGGTCGAGGAATTAGTGACTTCGGTTATTTGATACTCAGAATTCAGGATGTCGGCAGTGATTGCGCCTCCTAAACTGGCTGCTCCGCTAAACGTGACAAAATCACCCTCGCCCGCGCCATGAGCGGCGTCAGTTACGGTAAGTGTCGGGGAGCCTGAAGAGGCTGCAAACGTAACGTCGCCTGCGGCAGTCGTAGCCCTCAAAGGCGTTATATCGGACCAGATTCCACCATTTGAAACGTAGACTTTACGGTCCGTGCCGATAGCTAAATAGGGGCTTCCTGCAAGGTTGTTCCACGAAAAAGCCTCGGTCGCATCGCCGACAAGATAAGCAGCAGTTCCATTGAAATAGGTCCATCCACCTATTTTTTCAGGCAAGCCAAAACGAAAGCGTACATTATCACAACTTGTCCACCCGCCTTCCGCACCGTATTCGGTGTTCTGCTTGTCGATGCCGGGCTTTAATGCCAGTCGAAAATAAGCCATACGCGGTTACCAATCTCGTTACAAGTATTTGCCCGTCTCGATCATAGATGCGAGTTCGTGGCTGCGACCTTTTACGTCCCGACTCCATTTTGAATCAAGGAACTCTTTTGCTGCGAGGATATAGTCGGCTGATTCCATAGCCGATAGCGCGTTTTTAAAGCCGCGAAGGCGCGTGGCGCCAAGGTTAAAGCTGATGTCAATCATAGCATCTTTTCTGACATCATCAAGATCGTTAAACCACGGATATTCAGAAGAAAGCTCTTTAATAACTCGCGTTATGTCGTTCTCCAGTAGGTAATCGACTTCATCGTCGGACAAACCAATCCCAGACTTTGAAATATTTCTCCCTACCCCGATGGTTTCGTATCCGGCAGAACACAGGTAAACGTGGGACCTTACGCCCTCATGGCGTTTGAGCATCTCTAGTAATTTTTCCATCTCACTTCTTTCCATTACTGCCACCAAAGAAATAAGCAGATATACCTGAGACAAGTCCGCCTAAGTACCCTAGCACCAGATTAACTACCCCGTCATCGTTTGCGTCGGGAGGCTGTATGGTAACCATAAAGATGTAGGCTAGGAAACCTATTAGGCTAATGACAGCAAACACCTTAGGGGTGGGGTCGTCAGAGAACTTTGCTCTTGCGTCCTTGCGGTCATCGACTTCGGCCTTAAACGACTCAAGGTCAATTTCCATCTCTCGGATACGGTCGCCAAACTCCCTGTCCGCCTGTTTTACTAGTACAGCTTTTTCGGGTTGGCTTTGCAGTATCTCTTCGATTTTATCAACGCTTGCATCGGGGCTACCTAGCTTACTAGCGACCATTTTAACGGCCATACTAGCCATCGGGCCACCCGCAGCTTGAGCCACGGTAGGTGCAAGCGCCTTGAGTAGAGCGCCTATTTTAATCATGCTTCTACGTTTTCTTCTGCTACAATTTCGTCGATGGTGTCACAAACATCCGGTACGACCACGCCAGTAGTGGCAGACAGAGCACCTCGGCCTACGGCTCGCATGCCTTTGTATATGCCCGAACAATATAGCTCTTTGTTTTCGCGCACTTGTTCAACCGTAGTGCAGGAAACCATAAGTAGTGCAATGCTAAATATCAACGCCAGTTTTGCCATTTTTTTGATCCTCTAAGAATTGGGTTAGTCGTTCTTTGTAACCGTCCATAAAATGATCTGACACACGATCCTTAACACCTCTATCTTTCTTGCGTAGGTACTTACTAGGATTTATGTAGTTTACACCTGCATTAGAGAAGTACAGCATCTCTTGCGACTTGCTCGGGCCGTAGCACAGCCGAGGTATACGGGCTACGCTGTCACTGCCGTTGACACAAGATATTTGATTGTCTAGGGCCATCGGCTTTTTAAAACCTTTGAAGAACGTATTAGGCTTGCCAAAAGTTATAAGGTGCAGGTTATCGTGCTTGCCGTTTAGCTTGGCGGCTGTCAGCTCAGCAAGCGCCCCACCGAGGCTATGGCCGCAAATTAGAGTGCGCTTCTCGGGATTTATTAGCTTTTTGATTTGGCCCCAAACAGAAGCGTGGGCCGTGACAAACCCGCCATGACACAGCCTGCCTGCATACGGGACAGGGACCGCCATTAGGTTAAAAGCCCAGTCACCCACCTGCTGCGTGCCACGGAATACAATAATGTCGATGGTTTTTCTTCGGACGAAGTAGGCAGTGGTAGAGGTCAGCTTGGACTCTATCTTAATCACGTCTTTGTTTTTGTCGTTGTACGCCTTCATCGACCATGAACAGGCCATTTTCAGCATTACCGGATCGAGTTTCATTTGTCGGCCTTACCCTCTAGGCGCTTGAATATCGCGCCAAGCATTTCTTTAATTTCTCGGATGTCCTCGCGGTAATCCTCTTTAGCCACGTACTGCATAGGTATAGCTTTCATGTCTTGGTCAATGCGATCAAGAAGCACAAAGACACGATTGACCATCCAACCGCCAGTAAAACTAGCCAAAGCTACGCCCACGTTAAAAATTATCTGGTATTCCATTGTTACTCATCCACGTTCAAAGGGTTATCAAGTATACGTTGGATGCGCTCTTCAAGGTCGTCCCTCATCTCACGCAGGTCGTCGTTAATGTCGCGTATACTGTCGTTGACCCGTTCTTCTAAGGCATATACGTCATCGCGTAGCTCTCTGGTAACCTCTGCTACTGTGTCCTCTGCCGCACGAGCTATAGTTTCCGTAGCATCTACATCTAACTGCAACCGATCAATTTTTCGGTTAAGCTGAATAATTTCTTGTTCAATACCCGCTTCTATGGAATCTACTACGCGCTCTGCTGCCGTTATCTGTGTTTGAAGCACAGACAAGGACTCGTCGTAGGCCGAAAAGTCAGGCGATACATAGGCTGCTAGTGATTCTTCCGCATCCAGTAGGCGTTGGTAGAGTTCAAACCCACCCCACATCAAGCCCGCAATAGAGCCTATAAATGGCAGTATAATCAAAAACTTACCGCCAGATACCTTAAGCTCGCCCAGTTCTACCTCTGCCATTGCAAGTCCACCAAGTCGTTATAGCTCGTTGTGCCAGTTATACGAAGTAGTCCTCTAGGGTCTGTTCGAGTTTGATTATCTGGATACATTTGCGTTGGTTTATAAAATTGGTCCCTGTCAGAAAGGCTTATATTCCCATACTGATTAAACGCCGGGTTATTAGATAGTAAGAATACCGCAAGGCTTTGATCAGTGAAACCCCCTGTATCTTCTAAGTTTTCTAGCTGCGCCTCGGTGCTTTGCGCTATGTCCTGTTGACTCATTGTTTGTATTTGAGTCTCGGCTCGTTGTACCGTGCGCTGTTCATCCTGACTTGGAGGCGCTACGTCAAAGCGGCTAAAGTCTGGGAGCTGTGCGCTAAGGAACTGCCCCACGCTTTGACCAGTGGCTATAGCGTCATTAAAGTCATTCTCAAACTGCATTTGTGACGCGGGAGCTAATGCGTCTGAAGTGGTTATTGTGTTGGTTTCTTGCTGCTGCGCTTGTTGAGCTACAGCTTGCGTGGTTTGGACTTGGACATCATACACGTCAGTATTCGGTGAAAACTCTTGTTGTTCTTGAAAAGTCATTTGAGATTGCTGCGGCCCTGTAGAGCTGCGGTAAGTAGACTGTCCGACAGTGCTTAGAGCTATACCCACGACATCGACAGCAGGGCGTATTACCTCACGCTCTATTACTTTTTCTGCCTCTTTCTTAACCTCCGGCTCACGAGAGATTTCTACGCGCTCTGCTCTTTGTATGCGCTCAACTTCCACTGGTTCCTCGCGGACTATAACTCGGGTGGGACGTGGCTCGGGCCTTGGTTCCCTGACTACCTGAATCGGTTCCTCTACCAATTCCACAGGTCTTTCAGGTCTTTCAGGTCTTTCAGCTCGCTCTGGTTCAGCTATTACTTCAGGCTCAGGTTGCTGCTGTCGTTGTTGCTGCGGCTGTTGGTCAGGCCGACTAGGCTCTCCTGTTTGTGGCTCATTTACGCTAGGAGCTAAGCCAAACATTTCACGCTCTTGGTTCGTATTTTGATACGGCTGTGGTGGCGGTGCAGCCTGTGGTTGGCCTTGGCGCTCTTGATTGCCCGTAAAGAAGTAATCCTCTACTTCATCCCCGAAGACATTATCAGTGTATTGGCTTGTAACACTGGACTCCGCTACTGCGTCCCAATAGCCATCGCAAGTTGAATTATTTAATGGGTTTGTGCAATCTGCGCGACCAACTAATCCAAAGTTTCCATTGCTGTACTCGTTTGTTGCCAAGTCCCCGCCATAGCTAGATATAAGCTGCGCTCCGGTTGAGTTGGCATAGGTGCTGCTCATTGTAAAGCTGTCACCATAAAATTGCTGTGTGTGCCAATACGGATCGGCTGCGGTGTCTCCTGTCCAACCAATAAATGCTTTATGATTTGCTATTGTTACATCGTCGTAGATGTACTCAAAACCTCCTGACTTATCAATATTCAGTTGGAACGTGTTCATTGCCAAAGGGTTTTTGTACTCCTTGACCTTGTACCATAGAAAACGCGATCTATCGGTGTCAGTTTGGTAGTAATATCCATCATCTGAAAAAGCATCAGTATCATCTAAGTCCGTCCAAAGCGGCGCAAGCATATAGCTAAACTGGCCTACACGACTGTCTAAATAGTTGGGCGTACCTGCTCCAAAGTTGTAGCCATCACAGCAATGACCGCCCGATGGCAGAGTCTGTTGACCAAGGTTATTCTCGTTAGTAGGCGACCACAAAAGAATAAAGCCGTTTGTGGACATCCAAGCGTCTGTAAACACTTTATCAAGATGAGGGAAGGTATGCCCAAGCTCAACATGATGAGCAGAGTCATCTACGCCTTTCATTACTTGCGTCATGCCTGAAGGATCAAGCTCGCTAGCAGTGGCGTAGGCCGTTAGTAGGGCCATAAGAAAAGCTAGTATTTTCACTTTAGCCTCTTGTCCGGTTCAGGTATTTTATCGGGGTTGGATTCCCACAAAGCCTTGGCCTCATCCCCTATCTTGCCGTTATACGGACACGGAGTGCCTGCGTACATCATGCTTGACCAGACGCGGTAGTCTTGACACATCAAAGATACTGCGGCTACACGCATACCCATATCGTACATTGTCTTTGACAGCTTGATTCTCTCACAGTTTGTGTCACGAACAGACTTTCCCGCAGAGAAGCCCAAAATCTGTGTCTGTACTGCGCCTGAAATGCCTGTAGT
>Ga0209535_1001417_pt1 | contig 16354 bp, 21 predicted proteins | sample LinPmetageLP28_FD_184041 | JGI IMG/M metagenome (GOLD analysis project Ga0209535, IMG submission 184041) | Marine viral communities from the Pacific Ocean - LP-28 (SPAdes) (version 2) | ecosystem: Environmental > Aquatic > Marine > Oceanic | place: Pacific Ocean | collected 2009-08-22 | reverse complement strand
GATTTATTTTGATTAGAAACACCTTCTAAGATAGGTAATAACTCTTTGATTTGAGTTAATTGCTTATCTGTAATCAATATTAACGGATCTTGAAGAACAGCTTGCATTGAACTATTATCAGTGACAAAATAAGGAGACTTATAACCACGACTAAACTGCATACCTTCTACTGTTTCAAGATATGTTTCTCCTGTCTTAGATTCCTCGATGGTGACAACGCCATCTTGGCCTACTTTATCCATAGCTGAAGAGATTAGCTCACCTACTTCAGTATCATTATTTGCTGATATAGTTGCAATTTGTTTTAACTGTTCTTCATCCGTAATTTCTTTACTCACAACCGAGCTTAGATAATTGGTAACATCTTGGACTGCTTCTTCGATACCTCTTTTTATATCGACAGCATTTGATCCAGCATTCATCCTTTCTAAACCTTCGGATAAAATAGATTGAGCTAACAGAGTAGAAGTAGTAGTTCCATCACCAGCTTTATCAGCTGTTCTTATAGAAGCTTGTTTTACTATTTGAGCTCCTAAATTCTCTACTTTATCTTTTAACTCTATTGACTTAGCAACAGTAACTCCATCTTTTGTAGATGTAGGGTTACCTTGGTCTTGTTCAATTATAACATTCCTTCCGGAAGGTCCTAAGGTAGCTGTAACTGCATTTGCTAGGGTATTAACTCCTTGAGCTAATTTAATTCTAGCATCATTTGAAAATGTAATTTTTTTAGTCATCGTAATCTGCTGATTATATTTCTTCTGGGGTTGATAATTCTTCTCTAATTACTCCTAATACTTCTCTATCTTGAGCAATATAATATTCCTCTCCTTCAAAATCTATTCTTAAAGTACCTATCTTAGGAACCAGAACAGTATCACCTACACGACAAGATCTAACTGGGATTGATTTACCATATTCAGATAACCTGCCAGGTCCGACTGCTATTACAGTACCCATTTCTGGCCTCTCTTTACCCATATCGGGTATAACTATACTACCATATGTTTGTTCACCTTCATCTATTGGTTTAATGAGGATTCTATCATTGGATGGATTTAAAACTTTTTGCATAAAACTATTAATTTATTATTAATATAAGAAAATTTAATTAAAGAAACAACCTCAGAGCTGGTTTATTTAGCTAATTTTCAAAGTTTTTGTCTCTGAACCTTTAGCATAAGGTATAACAATTTGTAACAGTCCGTTTTTAAACTCGGCTGTTGCTTTTGATAGATTAAATCTACTATCAATTTTCCAACCTAAGTTGAATGATCTTTTAGCGATACCTCTATGGATAAATTCGCCTAAATCATCTTCTTTAGGTCTGTCGTAATTAACTCTGATTATATTACCCTCTATAAGAATTTCAATATCTTCTTTAGAGATTCCTGTACAAGCTATATCTAAGCCTAAACCATTATCTCTTTCGTAAATATCTACTGGGTGGGGTAATTTGGATTCTGCAAGAGGTCTATATGCTCCTGCGTCTTGGAAAAAATTCCTTACTAAAATGTCGAACGGATTACGTTCTGTTAAAAATGTATTCATATCATTTATATTTGTGAGTGCCTAAGCTACTCGGGTTAAAAAAAAATTATCGCTCTGAGGTCGATTCTCTTTATTATAAATAGTCATTAATGTCCATCTCTCCAGTTATTAGATATCTCTGGTGGAGCTTTTAAAGTAACGCCAGGTAGTTGAGTAGTATCTTCCATTATCTGTTGAACGATAGGAGCAAACATTTCTACATCTTTGTCATCACAGTTAATAATTAATTGATCATGCACCTGTGCTTGTACTTTAGCGTCTAAGCCTAATTCCTTAGCTTTACGATTAATTTGTAGTGCAGCACGATTAACAACTGCTGCTGCAAGAGACTGCAATTGGAAATTGAGACAGTTGTTGAGACCGTTCCTATAGTCTCGGTAGGCCTGTAAGACCTGAGCTTTACCGTACTGCACTTCTAATTCTTTTCTAAATCTCCAATCCATCATTCGATCACCAAATTTAGAATATATCTTTTTTACTTTAGGTAAATGTCTTACTCTACCTACATAGTTTTTAATTTGACCATAAGCTTTAACTTCCTCTCTAGATCTCTCTCTCCATTCTTTAAGTTGAGGAAAACCATTTAAGTAACCTTGAACTAACTCTTCAGCTTTCTTCTGAGGTATTTCTAAAGTTCTACCTAATGCATAAGCTTCCATACCGTACGCAATACCTAATGAATAAGCTTTAGCTTTATTTCTTTTAACAGGGTCTAACTTTTTAAGATAGTTATCAGCTTTTTTATCAGCAGATATACCTTCTAGTTTCTCAGTTTTTATAGCTACAGTAGAGTAAAAGTCCCATCCATTATTAAAGATCTCTTGAAGATTTTTATCTCCAGTTACACTAGCAAAGCAGTGAGGTTCTAGAGATTCGTAATCAGCGTCAATAACTTTTCTACCTTTACCTGCAATAAGGAATGCTCTAACAATATTAATATACTTCATCAAGATAGGAGCATCTTCTCCTTCTTCAAGAGGTTTTGGTAATTGTTGAGCATCTGATCCGTAACGACCAGAAACTGTACCATTCTGCTTAAAGTAAAAGTAGTACCTACCGTTCTCGTTTCGATCTAAGAATCGATCGACATAGGTAGATTTAACTTTTAGTAACTTATTATATATCCTAAGATTTTCAGCCCATGGATGAGTAGAAGACAAGTGCTCAACCATACTCATGTCAAACTTATCTCTACCTGATTTCGTATTAGCACCGGAAGTAAGAGGTTTCTCTCCCATATACTTAAATACTATCTCACCTAGATGCTTTTTAGACTGTATATTAATGTATTCACCATCGTTATACTCTTTCCACATATCTAAACATAGTCTCTTAGCTTCCTTTTCATTTATATGCTCAATATTACCAGTAAGTAGAAATTGTTTAACTCCTTCTTCAGTTTCATTAGTAGTTTCTAAATCTTCTATCTTCTTTTGAGTTAATGAATATTTACCAGTTTTTTCACTCTTATCTAAAGGTAGTGAATATCTAGCTACTAGCTTCTGACCAAAGTTACCTTTATGTGATATAGGGAACTTATCTTCAGCAGTTTTTAGTACCCATGCTTTAGCCTCTGATGTTGCCAGAAGAGATTTCATTACTATCTCTTTGTTTTTCTTTAAGTCTTCAGTAATTTCAACATTAATCTTATTTAGCAAATCCATATCAAGATCTACACCTAACATCTCCATAGGTAAAGTAACTTCTCTATAGATTGGCATAACTTCGTCTTCGAAGAAAAACTTCTCTAAACCTTCTTCTTTAAGCTTAGATAGATATAAATTACAAATCCTAAGGGTAAGGTCAGTATCAGCACTAGCATATTTAGAAAGAATATCCAAGTCTGCTTTATAAATCTGAAAACTTTCTTTAGTAACGTTTCCGCCATTTCGTTTTATACTCTCTTTTAGTTCAACTTGTTCTTCGTTAGCAGCTTTTTCTACATCAAGTCCTAACGCCTCTTGGTTCATAATAGCAATAGATTTTAGTCCAAAAGGATTACCAAAACCAAATGCACCTTCTTCATAAACTGTATGTACTAGAAGTCCAGTATCTACCCATATCTCCATAGAGAGGTCTACACCGTAAAAGTTATTTATAAACTGAACGTCAAAGGAAGCATTATGAAAGACTAATTTCTTACCTTTTAACATAGCTAGAAGTTTTCTAGACAAATCTTCAGTAGACTCTCCATCTATCTTCTGTAGTTCTAATAAATCTTTTTCGAAGTTCCAAACTAAAGTAGGTAAGTAAAAACCAACACCTTCTGCTCCAGATAGAGACCACCCTACAACTTTATCTTTTCTAGGGTTAAGACCTGACGTCTCAGTATCGACAGCTATTACATCTGACTCTTTAATGTGCTGTATCATTAATTTTAACGTCTCAGAGTCTTGGACGGTATAATACTTTTTTTCCAATTGCATATTTATAACCTTTTTTATACTATAAAGATAAGAACTTTTATTCAGTATTCAAACTTTTTTTATAAGGATCTTTGTAAAAATTGACGCCCTTTTTTATTGCGGTTGCCAGTTTTTATTTTATCAAAATCAATAAAATTAACCTCTTTTAAAGTTTCAATTTGTTTTGGATAAAATTTTAAGGCCTCAATTGGGCTATTAAATAGTTTTGAACCGTTTTTGCCGTTTTTAAGAATGGCTTGGTATTTAATATTTGACATATAAAAAGTTTTAAAATTAATATACCTTAATATATGAACTTTTACTCAGAAAACCAACTAAAAAGTATGTTAATTACAATAAAAATATTACAAATTACTGCTTGTAAAACTATAAGTGTCCTTATCCATGCTACCCGGTCTGCCCGCCGGCTATCTTCTCCAACCTTTTCACCTAAAGCTCTTGCCCAGGTTTTCCAAAAACTAGTATTCTCCATAAAGATCGAACTTCATAGGTTCTTCTTCAGGAATCTCTACTTCTTGACTCACAATAGCAAAAAGCTTACCATCGAGAGGATCTAATTGATATGAACCTTTAAATTTAGTCTTACGCATATACATTGTAAGAGTCATTACTAGTCCTTCTATTGTGTTTCCTTGATCAATGACAAGTTCCCAATTATCACCAGGAGGTTGTCTTTCGGCAATTAATACCTTTTCTTCTTCAATTACTGTTTCAGCCATTATTGTCTTAAAGTTTTTCTTCTTCTATCTCTCATTTGATAACCAAATGTTACTATGTTTACCACACCTATAATAGTTGTAAGTATCTCATTAATATATCCAAAAAATCCTTTAGGGGCTTGAATATACTGTACTTTAGGTTCTATAACTCTTTCGTTTTCTGAGATTTGTTCCATCAATCTAGGCTCCTTATTAATATCTGGGCTTATATTCCATATTAGAATTATAGCTAATAATGAAACTATGTAGGTTGATGTAAACTTATTCATTACTGTCTTAACGTTTTACGTATAGTAAAATCTGGATCAGTAAAAAATTGAGGCACTAAATACTGATGAGTAGCTCTAATAGGATTGATATCTAATCCACCTCTACGTGTATATAAACATGATACCATTAACTGCTCAGGTTTAAATCTCTCTGTTAAATGAGCATATATCATTTCACATATCTCTTCATGAAAATGACTAACTGTTCTGTGACTAACTATGTATTTAGCTAATGAATCAGCAGTAGGTACTTTATCACCTTTCATATAAACGAATACATCACCCCAATCTGGTTGGTTGGTAACTCTACAATTTGACCTTAATAAGTTAGATCTATAAGTAACTTCTGGTCCATCTTTTTCTTCTAACTGAGCAGCATCAGACTTAAATGCAGTAAAATCTATTTTATCTAAATCTGTAATGTCACTTAATTCCTCATAATCATTAGGAAACGATAAAGGTTCAGTTTCAAATTCAGAAGCATAAAAACTTACAGTTGTATTGGTTTCTAACAATTCATCTAAATCTCTTTTAACTCTTGCTTCTATTCCAGAAATACAATCAGCTGCAGTTTCACCAATCTTAGTCATATTAAATGAGTTTAAATATAACTTTATAGATTTAGATTCTACGTGGTTCTCACTACTACAAGGACAAACTATTTTTAACATTCCTGCTACAGGTTGACCTTTAGTAGTAATAGCTGATACTTCGTAACAATTCCAAGTATCTACTCCTACAAATTCATCACCAGTTAGACCATAACCTTCTCTGTTTAATGATCTTGGTATTTTAACTAGCAAGTCAGGAGCATAAGTATCTTTATAACCTGCTCCACCTACAGTACCTAAATGTTTTGAAGCAATTTCAACTACTTCTTCATAATTTTTAATTTCACTCATAATAACCGTATGTATAAATTGAACCATCTACCTCAGTAGTCTCATCTGTAAATCTAACACCAAGTCTTTCGTAAAACTTAACTGCTTCAGGATTAGACCATAAAGTAATTTTTTTATATTTTTTCTTTAAACTATTAAACATTTTAGCACCTAAACCATCTCCTTTAAACTCAACAGTAAACCTACTCAAATGTACATTGTCACCTTTCCAATCACCACAGTCTTCTCTTACAAAAGCCCATCCTGCATTACCTCCTGAGTTACTTAGATAAATCTTAGCACGATCTAATTTGTTATATCCATTTTCTACCCAGTAGTTATAAGCATCAGTAAGGTACTTATCTGTATCATTTCCTATAGCTGATAATTCTGATAAACTAATTACTTCTTTTAAATCAACTGTAGAATATAGTTTAGGTTCTAAAACTCTTTTAAACTGCTTAGCTCTATCTTTTACTGCTCCAGTTAACTCAATTAATTTTATATCTAACTCTTTTGTATACATTTCAAACAATGCAACAATCTCGTCTCTAAATTTTACATCTGCACTTCTAACACCATCATCTTCTATAGGTATTTCAGCAGGTAAATAGAATATGTAGTCATAACGAGGTATTACTTCTTTAGCTACTCCTACTGCATAATCTAATATCCACTTATCTACTTTTCCTTGATCAAATAACCACTTAGTATAAACCAATCCGTCTAAAGCACATCTATCTGATATAAAATGATCTTTTACAATATTTTCTGCATGAATAGTAACAGTAAATATTTGAGACATATTACTACCTTCTTCATTTATGTTTATACCTTTAGCAGCAATTTTACGAGTTAGTTCATCAATAAACTCAAACCCTTTTAAATCATCATCTTGCTTTAGATAACGTAGTAATGTAGACTTACCTGTTGACTGAGCTCCTGTAATTGCTATTTTCATACTTTACTTTTACCATTTGTAAACCAACGAAACTTCTTAATATTATCTAAGATAAGATTAATATCTAAATTCTCCAACGGATAATCAATTAATTCATGTAGTTTTTGAGATTCTTTACTCCATAGTCCTTCATCATTGTACTTTATACCTTTGATACCATGTACAATTGGATTACTAGTATCTAATGAGTAAATCCATTTATAGTCTGCATGTTTGTAAAAACTAAATTCTTGAGGTAAACCGCAACCTAATAAATGATGAGGCTTATCCTTGTTTATAGTATTATCTCTCTCTAAATCTCCAAGTAGCTTAACACGTCCTAGCATCCAACTAACATACTTGTTAGGATGAGGGCAAGACTCTCTATAATACGAATAATCGAAAGATATTGCTATCATATCGACATTAGCTATCTCATCCATCGCTCTATAACAATCTTTGATTTCTTGGTATGTTTTACCTTGAACTACACCAATACTTTTACCTGGTACATCTGAATAATTTTTAAACCAGTTAGCAGCTTGTTGCATAGTCTTTTCTGCATTCTCTAAAGCATCTGGAACTATATACCAAGTAGGTTTTAATCTTTCAACCCATAATGCAAATCTATCAGCTTCAAAAGCTTCCTCTAACTCAAAGATAGAATTATCTAAAATAACTTCTCTACCTTTCTTAACTGCATTTTCAAAAGTGTCTCTATATCTACCATTTTCCTCTAGTAAATGTACTAATGCATAATCGTAATCTGTTAATCTTTGAACCTCATCAAAAAGGTCTATAGGAGATTCATGAGCAATTTTAATCATCCATTATATCTTTTAAACTATTATCGTAATCCTGAAATGCTTTATCTACTAAACTGTTAATCTTACTTAATCCATTGGAGTAAGTTTCAGTAATATATCTATCTACTACTTTTAATGGTACGTATTTCACACCATCTATTTCTTTTATGTGATCTTGTAAATTAATCATTGAAAAATTGTTTAAGGTCTGGTCTAAAATAACTAAGACTTTTTAATACTTTTCTATCTCTAGTTCGGTAGATAACGTACCGTCCCTCCGTAACCTTTTCAAAATGACAGGCCTCACCTTGCTCCTTACTTCTTTGGCTGACACTCTGTATGGCTTCTTCTTCAGTTTTACAAGCTTTTGACATATTAGAGGCTTGTACCTCTTGATATGCTGGCCATACCTTATCTTTAAGGCCATGTAACATAGCACCGTTCCCAATGGAAACATAAGTAATGTCGCACAAAGCGTCCAAAACTTCCACAATATCTCCTCTTTCGCAAGCTTCTCTATATTCTTCGAGTTCTTCGAGAATGAAGTCGTAAACGAATTTCCATTCTTTGTATTCTGGGATAACAGGTTCATAATTGTTAGGTTTACCAAATGTTTCGTTAAATGTTTCTACTTCAGATACAAACGGTACGTAATCGTTAACCCATACGTTGTTCGCTTCATCTGCAAATAGTGATAATTGTTTTCCTTTCATAAAATTATATTAGTCCTTCTGTCATTATTGAATATAGTAAATTTTTTGTATCTCTCCAACTTTTAACAGGGTAAAATTTATTATCTTTTAATTTTTTTGTTATTGCTGCTTCTTTAATAGCATAGTCATTCCCACCTTTAAATAAGTTATCCCCAAAGAAACTAAAATTTTCTCCGTTTAAATCATCTAATATCTGACCTTTATCTGCTCCTCTTTCATAAATGTCTATACTTATTTCACCTCCTATAGTAGCATCTAGCCAAGGATAACGGTCAATTAACTCTTTTGCTAAAGCTTTTCTTTCTTGGTGTTTATTGTCCCACTCAAAGTATGAGTCTCTTTGTTCTTGAGTACAGTTTCTACCTACTACTGAAAAGTTAACCATTCCGATTCTTTTCTCTATGTGGTTGCCGTATCTATGTGGGTATTCTGATCTCTCTAACATTGTGTTTAACATATTATCTAGATATTCAGGACCGGACCATTCAGTTTCTTTTACTAACTTACCATCTATCCATAGTTGGTTACCACAGCATTGATATGCTCTATCAGCAGCCAACCATGCATCTTCGCCTAACTGTTCAACTGACTTATCTTTATCACTACCGGTAACTAACCAAACATTTTTATATTTACAAAAATTTATAAACTGTTTCTTAAACTCTTTATCTATAGGATTTCTAGATGGAGTTAAAGTACCGTCAATATCAAAAATGTATATCATATTCTATTGTAATCGTCTTCTAGTCTGACTATATCATCTTCACCGAAATACGTACCAGTTTGTACTTCTACAAATTGTGCTATTTCCATGGTATCGTTATATGCTCTATGTTTAGCTCCTTGAGGTATATTAATTGTCTCACCAGGTTGTAAAACGTATAGAATATCTTCACGAACTACTGATAATCTACCTTTTATACAAATCCAAACTTCTGCTCTTTTATGGTGATACTGGTAGGATAGTTTTCCACCGGGTTTTACTGTTATTCTTTTAACTTTAGTGGTTTCTGAATCTAATAAGACTTCGTACATGCCCCATGGTCTGCTTTCCATTTCTAATGCTTGCATATACTTGCTAATTCTATATTCTTATAAAACTCTGCTTTAGCAGAATCTTCATCTAAAAAAGCTCCAGTAAGTTTAGCCGTTTGCATTGAAGCTCCTCCATGCTTAACTCCTCTACATGATACACATGCATGAGTTGCATTTACTTGAACTGCTACTCCTAAATTACCTTCACATATCTTATTTACAGCATTATGAATAGCTACAGTCAGCTGTTCTTGAATAGCTCCTCTTCTACCGAATTGTTCTACTATTCTATTAAGTTTAGATAATCCTACTACCTTACCATCTTGAGATGCTATATAAGCAATACTTACTGTACCTCTAATAGCTTGATGGTGATGAGAACACATAGACGTTACTGGTATATTACTTTCTTGAACTATACCGTCATAACCATCTGATGGAAATGCTGTAATACGATCTAGTGGAGCATACCTTCCAGCCCATAAATCGTTAACATATGCTTTAGCTACTCTCATTGGAGTATCTGATGAGTTAGGATCTTCAGCATAATTACATCCTAGTGCAGTTAAGAAATCTGCATATGCTTTAGCAGCGTCATTGATGATTAACTGCTTTTCTTCAGATGTAAGTCTAGCTTCTTCTCCTTCTGTTTCTTGTTTCTTTGCTAATTGACTTGATATACCGTTAGCAAAACCGGCTTGAACTAATTCAGTTCCTTCTATAAACTTCTTTGGCATAATTAATTGTTTTTATTGAGGTTCTACGACTCATTAATAATAATATAAGAACTTATTTTTATTTATACAACTTTTAAATAACATTAATAGTGTTAGTTATATTGTACTTAAATTTTGGATCAAGATACTTGTTTACCCTTTCTTCATTTATATCAAAGTTCCAAGACTTGATAATATCTAACGATTTACTTCTATCATTTCCATATAAATCTTCATACCAGGTGACACCTATATTTAACTTATCTGAAATCTCAAAAAGTAATTTACGTTGTTCAGTTACGTTACTGTGTATTAATTTTTGTTCTTTTTCATTATTTAAATACGATTCAGGAATATCTGATTCTTTCCAGTGAAAATTCGTTTTACCTGACCAGTAACCATGTTGGTAAATAGTGTACCTTAAATTAGTATAGCTAATTATATGCTTATCGTAATCTTCACGGCATATTAGTATGATTCTATTTTTATCGAACCTATCAACCAGTTCAAGCAAAAAATCAATACTCGAACCAGGGTAATGTTTAGGTTTTTGATAAGATTGAGTCTTTACCAATACGGTATGTGATTTAATCAAACTTAAATCGTATGGAGTTTTAGTCCAATTAGTCGAAGTATCACTTTCTCTTACAAGTGGAGAATGGTAGTTCCATGGTTCTAACCATTGTAGTGTATTTAATTTATATTCTACACCAAAACTTTTTATAAGATTACTTGTGCCGCTTCTTTGAGTACCTATAACTAATATAGATTTATTCATCAACTAAGTAATCTTGTATAGCTTGACTATCTAAGGTTTCCCAAGGGAATACTAACCAACGTTCGTCAACTATTAACTCACCGCTAATACTTGGAGTATGATTTGATGTAGATCTAAGAGCTAATGTAGCAGTTAAAAATTTTAACTCTTGTGCTTCAATTAAAGTATGTCCAGTGTCCGCTATATCATCAACTACTAAGGTTCTTTTCCTTACATGTTCTGGAAGCATTTTAGCTGATGAATAACTTATGTACTTTATGTTAAAAACGTGAGACATCATTACTGCAGGTATTAAACCACCTCTTGGTATACCGGAAATAAATTCTAAATCTTCTCCATCTAGTCTATCTCCAATGTCATTAATTTGATCTTCAACCCATTGCCAACTTAAAAAATATTTTGATCCACTCATATAACTAATATATTACTTTTACTTCAGAATAACAACTTTAATATGTTGTTTACTGAATCATCATTTACGTCGATTTCTACAAAAGGTAAGTTATGCTCTTGTAATTTAGCTTTACATAATTCATCAATTTCTATAGATTGCTTAAGATCTTGAAATCTTTCAGCTTCATTAATTTCAGTATTAGATCTCTTAAGTAGAATATTTAAGTTATCATATGTCTTATGAAGATCTACAACCATATTATGAAATGATTTACCGTAATTCTCTGCTGGGTAGCCTTTAGTGTAATAACTATGGTATATAGTGGAAAACATTACAGGAGAATCAATAATAATATAGTCAACCTTACCGTAACATTCAGCTATACCTCTATGTTGATTAGCAAATACATATAACTGATCTTGTATGGCTGGGTAGTTTTTATCCCATGCTAGCTTCTTAGGAAACTCATAAGGGTTGTTACAACTTATATGTTTTTTTTTGAGTTCGTAGGTAATACCTGCAGCTACACCACTTTTACCTATTCCAGGGCCTCCAAATAAATTAACTAGTTTGCTCATTGAGTTATGATACTATATAAATAACCGCAAATACCTACTGCATTGAGTAAGGATAGGTTATATGATTTTGTTTTTTGAGTTTGAATTGTAAGTAATGCTAAACCTACTACTGATAATACTTTACCGATTGTATAGTTAACGAAAAATGGTCCTACCATCATACACCCAGTACCAATAAACACTACAAATATTTTGTAGAGTAGTTCTTTTGTTTTTGTTTTCATTCGAATATTTCATTTATTAAATTACCTAATCTTACTCCTGCATAATACAACCGTTTCTCTAATACCGGTTGATACTTATAAACATAATCATATGATAGATATGAACCATCTGGTGTATTCTTGTAGATATCTCTAGCCCACCAGTGTGATTCGAAAGTCCATTCTAACACATCACTCTGTTTTACTTCTTTTCTTCTGTATTTATTCTGTAAATGAGTACTCCACTCAGTGTACGACATTTTAAAATCATCTATTAAGTTAGTATCCCATAGAACATGTAAGTTCGTTCTATTATCTGATCCTTTTCTACCTTTAAATGTAATGTAAATTTTTGAACCTCCATAATCTTCGTATCTACCTGTATGCATTGGTTGATGAATATCACCTACTAAATGAACTAAATACTTAAGATAGAATTTTTTCATTTCCTTATCTGAAGAAGGAGATTTTAGTACAGCTACACATCTTTCTATGATAGTTACTACATTTTCTTCAGGTACGTCAGCATCTGGGTATTCTACGTCTAATGGTAGGTTTACGTAGTGCCATTTATCATAAGGTCTCCAATTAGGATTACTTCTCATTTCATCAGCCCATGTACTAACTGATGCAAGTGATTCTCCATCTAATATATCGTAAACGATATTTTTAACTTCCTGTGTTAATTGTCTTTCTGCAATCTCACCAACTATTCTATGTCCTGTCTTTCCCCAGTCAGCATTTCCGAATGCTAAAAATGGGATTATTAGTAATAACCTTATCATATTATAATATAAGAAAAAAAAAGGGAGCTAAAAAGCTCCCCTTAATTTATTTTTGAATTAAAATTTGTATTTCAACGAAACATTCCAAGTACGACCAAATCCAAACCATACTGAGTTTCTTACATCGATACCGTTCCAAGTATTATTACCTGGTTCTGCATGAATGTTACTATTAGACTCTGCAATATAAGTTTCATCTAATAGGTTGTTAATGTTAGCTCTTAAAGACCATCCGTTTTTAGCATAAAAAGTAGCTCCTAAATCCACTAGACCGTAAGAAGGTAACTGTAAAGCACCTTTATTATCAGGATTAGTAAATGCTGAATCAGTGATTGAATAGTCAGCATATAATCCATCTACGAATCTATAATCTAAATCTACTTTTATATTACTACCTATTGATTGATCTAAACCTATAAGAGCAACAAACTGAGCAGCGTCTCCTACCTTAGCACCTTTAGTGTAAAGCTTACCAGTACCAATTGATTGTTGATTTTCATCAAATAATTCTGCTTCAAAGTCTTTAGTGTAGGTCCAATCGCCAATAGATAACATACCTCTTAGTTTTGTACCACCTACTCTATAAGTTGCTTCTGCTTCTATACCTTTATGAGTTACATCAATATTTCTAAATTGAGCAAATCCATCAACACCTTGTTGATTAGATAAACTTCTTGAAACAAATCTATTACCCCAGTTAGTATTGTAAGCATTTACGTTAAGTCTTAATCTCTTACCGATATACCCATATCCAATTTCAAATGATTCGATACGTTCGTTTTGTAGGTCTGGATTAACGTCGTTACCGAAGTTAGGGAATACTGCGTCAAATAAAGGTTGACGATCAATAAATCCTATATTAGCAAATACGTTAGACTTAGCATTAAAGTTGTAGTTAATACCACCTTTAAGATACCCACCACCTAAGTTAGCTTTATCTGAAATAGGATTATCTACGTTTGCAAATCTATCTTCTCTTTGGAATTGTTGGTTAGATGCTCCGGCTTGTAGTACTGCGGTAATCTTATCACCAGCATATTCTACTAATCCGTTAACACCAGCCCATTTTACAAATCCAATATTATAGTAAGCAATTTTTGCTTCATCATCACCAATATTAGTACCTCTAAAAGGTTTAGCTGTAATTAAATCTGATGCATCTAATAATTGAGTGCCTAAATTTTGATTACCAGTAGAAGCATATTGAGTTAGACCTAATAGGTCGTTCATTGCTCTGTAGTGATACCCTGTATAATCTCTTAAATCTATACCAACTGAGTATCTCATTTTACCTTTTTGGATATTTAGCTTAGATATAGCTCCAATCCAGTTATGAGAGTTCATAGAAGCTCTTCTTACTAATACGTTTCTAGCATAATCTTTATCATTATGTGAACCTACATCGTATTGTGAGTTATGAGCTACTACAGCATCATAGTTAACAAAACCATTAGCATCACGAGTACCTTTACCGTCCTCTAAGTAATGCTCTGTAAGATCCTTTCTGAATGGTAACATATCGATAGATCCTTCGTAGTAGTTTCTACCTCTAGGACCTGTACCTCCTCCTCTACCGGCAGAACCGTATATAGAAGTATTTAATTGTACATTATCAGATATATCCCAATCCCAGTTAAGTGTAGCAAGAGGTTTATTATAGAAGTTTCTTCTTAAATTATATTCTTCTCCATTTAACGTTCCACCGTTGGTATTCCAACGTCTGTCTATTCCTTCTTCTCCAAAGTTTTGGTAATCTCTAATAGACACCCAAACATCTCTTTGGTGGTGCCATTGACCGGCTCCTAAAACAGAAAGGTTCAGACTATGTGCTGAACCCTCTGGTGTATATCCTACTGCGGCAAAGTATGTCCATCCTGCACCGCTTGTATTGTAAATGTATCCGTTTCCAGACCATTTAGTCAATAAATACGATGATGACCAACCTTTGTCGTTAACTCCAGTATTAATAGTAGCTGTAGTTTTAATATAGCCATCATTACCTACCATTTGAGTTAAGGATCCACCTTTAGCTTTTTCAGCACTTTTAGTGAAAATAGAAACAGTTCCACCGACTGAAGGAACTGCTAATGATGTGGCACCTAGTCCACGTTGGATCTGGATTCCGGAAGTAACATCAGTTAATCCTTGCCAGTTACTCCAATAAACCCAACCATTTTCCATATCATTGACCGGTTGACCGTTGATAAGGAAAGAAGTATTACGCTGATCAAAACCTCTCAAAGAAATACGGCTATCACCATATCCTCCTCCTTGTTTAGTGGCATACACTCCGGGTGTCTTGTTCATGATCTCAGGAAACTCTAAGTTTCCAGTCTTCAAAAGTACATCACTACCAGCAATAGTACTAACAGCAATTGGTGTCTCCCTTTCTTTGGCGACATCAATAACTCTTGAGGATACTATTACTTCTTCCAAGTTAACATCTAGAATTGTCTTGGAGTCTGTACTCGATTCTTGTGCAAATGCACTTACCACTAATAACATTAGTAGTACGGTAACGAGATTTCTCATTAATTTGATTTAAAATTAAACATTAATATAACCTATTTACATCGATCAATCTTGATCGTGTTCTATTTCGTACTCTTCCCATCCTTTCGTAGGCTTTTCATTAGGAAAAGAGTAACATCTAATAGTGTCAGATTCAGTAAATTCAATACACTTTGTAAAAAAACTAGGTATTGTTGCTCCTGTTGGTAAGATAGAATCTGAAAATTCTATTTTAACAGTAACTATTAATTCCTGATCGTCATCCCACTTTCTTTCTTGTTCTTCAAGTAATCTCCATTCACCTCTATTAAGGTATTGGTTTTGAAGTGCACAATTTAAGTAGGAAAATGTCTGTTTTAAATTTTCTCTAGAATCAGAGAAGGTTGCTGCGGGAGCGATATGACCTTTATCCCAAACATTTCTATAGTAATCTTTATTATCAGAAGTATGGTAATCATCTTCTGTGTAAAAATTCATAGATCCTCTGTCAACATTTTTAACTCTGTCTGATGATCTATAAGTAAGTTTGATTGGTTGTTCTTTCGTTTCGGAGTAGATAACAGTGAATATTGAAGTCTTTACTTCTACTGTTTCTCTAAGTTCTACGGGTGTTGTTGGTTCTCTTAATGAATCCTGTGCTTTCGTACAAGCTATAGTTAAAACTAATAAACAGGTTAGATAAGTTCTAACCATTGTATTCGAGACCATAAAATTTATAATTCCTTTTAACGTACTCATCGGTACCATCTTTTTTGATAGCTTCCTCCTCGCTATCATAAATAGCATCAACTGGACATTCAGGCAAACAAGCTCCACAATCAATACAATCATCTGGATTAATGTAAAGCATTTTATCAACTAATTCTTCTTTAGTCATATCAGCTACCTCAGCCCCTGCTCCATCTACTTTAATAGGTCCGTGTATACAATCTACTGGACATACAGCTACACATGCTGTATCACAAGTACTAACACAAGGTTTACCTATTATATAACTCATTTTCCTACAGCTATCACTTTTTTCATAAAAGTATTTAATGCTTCTTTTT
>Ga0209535_1001416_pt1 | contig 16355 bp, 31 predicted proteins | sample LinPmetageLP28_FD_184041 | JGI IMG/M metagenome (GOLD analysis project Ga0209535, IMG submission 184041) | Marine viral communities from the Pacific Ocean - LP-28 (SPAdes) (version 2) | ecosystem: Environmental > Aquatic > Marine > Oceanic | place: Pacific Ocean | collected 2009-08-22 | reverse complement strand
TGAGCAAGACAGGTCCAATCCAAGACGCTAACACGTATCAACAAGCCAAAAGTTTTTCTGAAAGCATTTCTAAAGGAGATGTTCAAGTAAAGCATGGTGAGGAAGATGCTGCTAAGTCTTCGAATGGAGCGGCTCACATTATGTAAAATTCCCCTCCGGGAATGGTTGCAACAGGGGTGGCGAAGCGAGAGTAGAGTCACCCCTACTAAAGAGGAAAGATGGAAAATAAATTTATAGAAATATTTACAGGACTTAAAAGAGATTATGGTTATGCAGATATAAACTCTGCTTACAAAGATCCTGCTACAGGTAAACTTAAATTAAAATATGGGTGGGCAGCAAAAGAATTATTAGAGTCGGATTATTTAGATCATCTTACAGGTAAAAAGTCTATTGGTATTCAACCTTGTAATGATGAAGGACTCGCAAAGTTTGGAGCAATTGATATCGACTCAGATGAGTATGATAATTTTGATTTAAGAAAGTATTTAGAAATTATTGATAAAAAAAATATTCCAGTAGTGCCTGTCAAATCTAAAAGTGGTGGGCTGCATATTTATGTATTTTTTAAAGAACCAGTCAAAGCAAGTTTTGTTAGAAACTTTTTAGATAAATTATTATTTACATTTGATTTGAAAGCATCAACAGAAATATTTCCAAAACAAACACAACTTGGTGTAGGCTCTGATCAAAAACCAATCAATGGTAACTTTATTAATTTACCTTATTACAATCGTAATGAAAGAGTAGGTTTAAATTTAGATGGTACAGAGTTTACCTTTGAGCAATTTGTAAAAGTCGTCGAGGCTAACACAAAGACTAAAGAAGATCTAGAAGAGTTTGCTGATGAATTAATAAGACTCGAACTTACAGGTGGTGCAGATGAATTTATAGATGGTCCTGTATGTCTACAAAGATTATCAAAATCTAAGTTAGATGATTACAGAGACAGATTTATTTATAACTACATGGTGTTTGCTAAAAAGAAATACCCTGACAATTGGGAAGAAAAACTTTTAGAAGGTGCTAGAAATTATATTGTTTACGATAATATTTGGGGTGATGAAAAAGTAAAACAAAAAATTAAAGCTTATAAGAAAGATACTGCAGGACATACTTGTTCAGAAGAACCTATCAATAGTATGTGTGTTAAATCAGAATGTCTTAAAAGAAAGTTTGGTGTAGCCTCTGATAAAGTTAAAAAATTTCCAACACTATCTGCATTAATTAAAATAGACTACTCACCCGATCCAGAATTTAGATTTACTGTTCATTACAATGACAAAGTAGAAGGAGAAACTACGCAACAAATAATTGCGAGAGATATTAATTACATCATGGACCAAGAAAAACTAAGACGTTTAATTGGAGCGCATACACCTATTCCACCACCACGAATCAAGGGTGATGATATGCAAACGGTATTAGATACTTTATGGCAAGGAATGAAAACAGAAAAAGCTCCACCAGGTACCTCACCAAAAGAAGTATTGCATAAACATTTAGAAGACTACATTCACGGAGTTCCAGCAGTAAGTGATGCTGCATTTAGAAGTGGTAGTACATTGATTGATACTGATGGCTTTGCTTATTTTGTATTTGATCCGTTTTATAATTTTTTAAAAAATAAAGAATGGAAAGCTAAGATAGATAGAACAGGACAAATGTTAATGGATTTTTTTGATGCTGAACTTAGACATCCTAAACGATATCCTAAAAAAGCAACAGAAAAAAAATCCAATAACCCTGTAAGATGTATAAAAGTTTCTATGAAATATTTTGACAAAGAAGAAAATGAAATAGAAATTTTACCAATGAAGAGTAAAAAAGATATTCTTTAATGACAAAGGTTACAAAGATATATGGCCCTCCAGGTACAGGGAAGACAGAAAAATTAATTAGAAGAGCTATGGCCTACATAAGAGTAGGTACTCCTGTAAATAAAATAGGTTACTTTGCATTTACTCGTAAAGCTGCGCACGAAGCAAGAGATAGAATGCTTAAAAAAAATCCTGAGTATAAAAAGAAACAACTTAGATACTTTCAAACATTACACTCTTTAGCTTTTCATAGTCTAGGACTTAAAGAAGAAAATGTTATGCAAGACTACCATTATAATGATCTTGGAAAAGAATTAAGTATAAGAGTCAATGCTAAAAAAGATGCAGATGCCTCACCTTACTTAACATGTGATAATGAATACTTTCAAATTATTTTAAAAGCAAAAGAAAAAGATATTTTAGTATGGGATGAGTATTGTACAGGAGAACATTCAACAAATGTAAAACCTGATTTGTTAAAACACATTGAAGCAAATTACAATCGCTACAAACATCCAGACATAAATAATTTAGTAGATTTTACAGATATGATTCATGACATTGTACAACAACCAGATAAAATTCCAAACTTTGATGTAGTGTTTATTGATGAAGCTCAGGATCTATCTCCAATACAATGGAAACTATATGACATATTAAAGTCTAAATCAAAAAATATTTATTTAGCGGGTGATGATGACCAAGCAATTTATGGCTGGGCTGGTGCAGATGTAGATCGATTTATTCAAGAACCTGCTACAGAAAAAGTATTATCAAAATCACGAAGGATTCCAAAAGCAGTGCAAGATGTATCTGAAATTATTACTGCACGAATCGCAGGACTTAGAGCAACTAAAAATTATTTACCAAGAGATGAAGAAGGATTATGCAGCAAAATCAATAGCTTAGAAAATATAGATCTTCACCACGATAATTGGTTGATATTAACTAGAACTTTATCTCGGGCCAAAGAAATATGTGATCTTTTAAAAGTAAAAGGTTTGTACTATGAGAACAGACATCAAAAAAGTTATAACACTAAACTTTACAAGGCAATTATTAATCATAGTAAATGGTTAAATGGTGAAGAGGTATCAGATACCTCATTAGAGGATATAAAAGAATACTTAGGCAATAGAGAACTTAAAAAAGATTTAAAATGGTTTGAATGTTTTGACAATGCACCAGCTGATGAAAAAATTTATATAAGATTAATGTTGTCAAATAAAGAAAGATTAAGTGATGAAGCACGAATTAAAGTATCTACCATTCACGCTGCAAAGGGAGGGGAATGTAAGAATGTAATTTTAGTGTTAGACAATGCTAAAAAGATAAGAGAAGCGGTTACTAAAAGTATAATAAAGCGTGACGAAGAGCACAGAGTATGGTATGTAGGTTGCACGAGAGCAAAAAGAAATTTATATTTAATGAGAGCAAAAATAGAACGAAAGGGATACCCACTATGACAGCAGAAGATATATTTAAAGAATCATTTCCACAGTACACTCAGGTAGGTGGAAATCACTATACAAAATTTCCAATACAACCTTATGAGTTTATTTCAAAGAATGATTTATCATTTTTTCAGGGCAACGTTATTAAGTACGTTTGTCGTTATCAGAGAAAAGGCGGTATTGAGGATCTTAAAAAGATCGTACACTATTGTCAGCTAGAGATGTTAAAAATTAATGACATGAAAAAGAAAAAATAATGCCAAAAAAATCTACTGTACGTAGAACAATTAAGTTTGCTAAAAATAAATTTAATTTAGAAATTTATCTTGGATTAGAAAAAAATATTGCATGGGAAATATTTCCACATGACTACAACGCAGCTTTATATGCATTTAGTAACAAAGATAGAATGACTAAAATAATAGAAGACAAATATGTATACGAGGTAAAAAAATGAAGGTACCTTTATTTGAAGCACAAACAGAATGGAATGAACCAGAAGAATATCCGGATCTAAGAAAATACGATGAGATTGCAATTGACTTAGAGACAAGAGATCCTGATTTAAAATCTAAAGGTAGCGGTGCTATTATTGGTAATGGTGAAGTAGTAGGTATTGCTGTTGCTGTACCAGGAAGAAAATTTTATTTTCCAATTGCTCACGGATCAGGGCCAAACATGGATCGTAAAAGAACCTTAGAGTGGTTCAAAGATGTTTGTGAATCTGATGCCATAAAAATATTTCACAACGCTATGTATGATGTCTGTTGGATTAGGTCTATGGGTCTTAAAATAAATGGACAGATAGTAGACACCATGATTGCAGCATCGTTGATTGATGAAAATAGATTTAGATTTGATTTAAATAGTTTGTCTTGGGATTATTTAGGTCATGGTAAAAATGAATCTGCATTAAATGAGGAAGCAAAGTCTAGAGGATTAGATCCTAAAGCAGATATGTGGCAACTACCAGCAATGTATGTTGGATCTTACGCAGAAAAAGATGCAGAGCTCACATTAGAACTTTGGCAAATATTTAAAAAAGAATTACTACACCAAGATGTTGAATCTATTTTTGAACTCGAGACAGATCTATTTCCTTGTCTGGTAGACATGAGATTTCTTGGGGTGAGAGTGGACGTTGAAAGAGCTCATAAATTGAAGCAACAATTAACAGGACAAGAAGAAAAATTACTCCACCAAATAAAAAAAGAAACAGGAGTAGATGTTCAACTAATGGCTGCAAGAAGTGTTGCCAAAGTTTTTGATAAACTTGGTTTACCTTATGAAAGAACTGCAAAATCACAGGCACCTTCTTTTACTAAAAATTTTATTTCTAATCATGAACATCCTGTAGTTAGAATGATTGCTAAGGCTAGGGAAACTAATAAGGCTCATACTACTTTTATAGATACCATAATTAAACATGAACATAAAGGTCGTATCCATGCTGACATAAACCAGATTAGATCCGATCAAGGTGGAACTGTTACAGGTAGGTTTAGTTATTCTAACCCTAACCTACAGCAGCTTCCAGCTAGAAATAAGGATCTTGGACCTATGATTAGGTCTATTTTTATACCCGAGAAGGGCCATAGATGGGGTAGTTTTGACTATTCTCAGCAAGAACCTAGGTTGGTAGTGCATTATGCAGCTTTACACAAATTTCCGTCTGTAAATGACGTTATAGATAATTATGAAAATGACACCTCAACGGACTTTCACCAGGTCGTAGCAGACATGGCTAAGATTCCAAGATCACAAGCTAAGGTAATTAACCTTGGATTATTTTACGGTATGGGTAAAGCAAAACTCCAGGCCGAACTAGGTGTATCAAAAGACAAAGCAGCAGAATTGTTCGATCAATACCACGCTAAAGTTCCCTTCGTTAAGCAGTTAATGAATAGTGCTTCCAATCGTGCCCAAGAGCGTGGTCAAATTCGAACTCTCTTGGGACGATTGTGTAGGTTTCATTTGTGGGAGCCTAATCAATTTGGTATGCATAAAGCATTGCCGCATGAAGATGCATTACAGGAACATGGACCAGGGATTAGAAGAGCATTTACTTACAAATCTTTAAACAAACTAATTCAAGGTAGTGCGGCTGATATGACAAAGAAAGCTATGTTGGATTTATACAAAAATGGTATAGTGGCTCATGTACAAATTCATGATGAACTTTGTATTTCTGTAAAAGATCAAAAACAAGCAGATAAAATTGTTGAGATCATGCAAGATGCGGTTACTCTGGAAGTCCCTAACAAAGTAGACTGCGAATTAGCAAACACGTGGGGAGAAATAAATGGTTAATTATGGCTTATCTAAATGCAAACATACCTGTCATAGAATGTTATGTCAGGGGTAACTATCTAAGAGATCAGAAAGATTCACACGATAAATATTTTGAAGTAGGCGTATTTGGTTTTAGTTCTATACCAAACAGAGTACCTCTATTTCATTTTTTAATGGAAGACGGCGGCTTATGGTGGAGAGCACCTATCACAGCTTTCTGTACCAAACCTGGTGTAAAAGAACTGCCACTTGATGAAGTAGTTATGTGGGACAGCTTTAGTTACAATGTAAGTGTTACAACTTTTTATGAATTAGCTGGTGCTACTATGCAATATACCTCAAGACGTAAAGTAAAACGTAAGGGTAAATATTTATTTACAATAGATTGGTGCGCAGGAGACTTTAATGAATTAAATTTTGGTTATGCAGAGAAACCAGATCAACATAAATGTGGTCACGTTCTTGAATTAGAGGACGGAAACTTTGCAATACAGCCCAATAATAGGCTTAAAATGTTTGATGCTTCCATGGGCGTGGATCCAAATAAAAACTTGATCAATAGACTAGTTACTAGTAAAATATACTCCGTAGAAAATTCAGCTAAATGGATTACCGACGAACACGAAGAAGGTAGTTATGACTATAAGTTGAAAAATCTAGACGAAACTAACGATTAAGGGGGACTTATGAATCAGTTAAAAAATATGTTAAAGAAGGTGTGGTCTTTCACTACCGATCAACTACGTCTTTTATATAATGTAATAATGAATCCTAGCCTATTTCATCCAAGAGAATTATTGAATTGGCATTTTGGAATCTTTACACTTATCATAGTGTTAATAATCATAGGGCTGCTATAATGAGCAGCATATGCACAGACTGTGGACACAGACACAGAGGAATTGCACAATGTTCTTTTTGTGATTGTGTTTGGGAAACAGTAACACTGGACCACAATTGGATAGAAGCTGTCAAGACGTGGTTTAAAAAATTAATATTCTGGAGATAAATGCTTAATGAATGTAGTAGATCTGTTGAAGAAAAATGTAGTGATGGTACCGGTGATTGCGTCCGTTTTAGTTGGAACATTCACAGGTGTTAAATACATTGTAGATCTAACAGAGACTATTAACAAAAATAAAGCAGAAATTACCACAATAAACGACACTCATTTACTTAATTTTAAGACATATATTGCACAATTAAATACTAATCAAAATGAATTATTGTTGATGATTGAAAAAGACAAAGGTAATAGGATCGTAGCTGATGATAAAATGAAAACCCTGGAAGAAAAAATCAATGAAATGGAACAAGATTTTAAAACTTTTTTAATAATGCGTAGTCAGTTAAGTGAAGGTAATTAATATGGAGTGTGCCAATATGAATTATTATTTTACAGGTGGAATCATTATTGGATTTGTTGTATTAACATTTTTAGTAGCACCGTTATGAAAGTAAGTGAAAATACATCGATAAGCATGCCAATGAAAAATATGCTAGCAATCATTGCTGGTGTAGCCATGGGTGTGTTTGCGTACACAGAGGTGACTAGCAGGCTAACATCACTAGAGACATCAAGAGAATTGTTTCAAGCAGACTTACTCAAGAAGTCAGAACAACTGCCCACGGACCAGGAACAATACATGTTGATAGAAGATTTGTACAAGACAACAGAAAAGTTAGAGATAACTCAAGAACAAAATATGACGAACAAGGTTAATATAGAATTCTTAAAAGCACAATTAGAAAAAGCGTTGGCTGATGTAGAACAATTAAAAGATAAGGTAAGAGCAAATGGAAACGGTCATCAGTAGTGTTGTTGCACTTTGTATGTTTGTAGCAGGAGAACTTACAGAACATAGAATACAGCCAGCAATGTCAGATTGTTTAAAAGGAAAACGTGTTGCAGAACGTTCAGCAAACGCTAATATTGGATACAAATGCGAAAAAGTAGATGCAGAGTTAGAAGAAAACATAGACGGATCTAAGGCTATTAAAAAAATTATAAAATAATGATTAAAAATTACGAAGTTGTAAATAATTATTTATCACCTGGATTATTTAAATCTATAAAAAATCGGTTAGTTGATCCGAGTGTTCCTTTTTACAAAAGTAAAATAAACAATAATGATGACGGTATTTATTTTTCTCATAGAATTTTTACAACTGAAGACTATAGTTGTTCTTTTTTATTTAATGAAATAAAACCTATTGTAACCACCTTATTACCAAAAGCTTTAATGAGGGTTAAATTAAATTATTATCCTAAAAATAATACTTTGAATAAACATTCTAATCATACGGACTTTACATTCTCTCATAAAGGAGCTATTTTTTCTTTAAATACTTGTGATGGGGGAACTTATATTGGAGAAGATTTTATACCTTCTGTAGAAAATACAATGTTATTATTTGATCCTAGTATTCAACATTGTAGTACAGATACTACTACCAAAGAGGGTAGATATAATATTAATTTTAACTATTTATAAATATGAATTTATCACGAAATTTTTCTCTTCAAGAACTTATTAAATCAGATACCGCGATACGTAAAGGTATTAATAACAACCCCAACTCAGGTCAAATAGAAAAACTAAAAGCGTTATGTGAAAATATTTTACAGCCCGTGCGGGACCATTTCGGTAGAGTAAAAGTAACCAGCGGGTTCCGTAGTGAAGATTTATGTCTTGCCATAGGATCGAGTCGAAACAGCCAGCACTGCAAAGCTGAGGCTGCAGACTTCGAATGTGTTGGAGTTGACAATGCTGAAGTTGCTGATTGGATTAAAATGAATCTTGAGACAGATCAATTGATCCTCGAGTTCTACACTCCCGGCGAACCCAACTCGGGGTGGATACATTGTAGTTGGATACCTGAAGGAAGACGTGAACAATACATGCACGCATATAAATCAGAAGGTAAAACAAAATATAAACCAGTAATAGGAAAAGCAAAAGACTTAGTGTGATTATAACCAGAAAGATAAAAAAAGAAATTAAAAGACCTTATTTTTTTTACGAAGGTACCTTTGATAAAATTGATTCAAATTATTTTATAAAAAAAATTGAAGAAGGTATAATCGGAGAAAATAATCTATCTTACAAAACAAATCTTAATGGCCAAATGACTGATTGGCAATTTTTTAATCAAGATTTAGAGTTTGAAAAATTAATTTGGCAATTGCTTGATGTAGTTGATAAAGATATTAAACCTAAAGCTTATAGATTAAGAGAAGCCTGGGGTTTTAAAAATTCTCTTGGAGATTACACCTATAGACATGATCATATTCGGGATAATATATTTTTATCCGGTGTGATATATCTAAATAAACATAGTCAAGTATTAGAATTTGATGAAATAAATCAAAATATTAAACCAGAAAAAGGTAAGTTTGCAATTTTTAGTTCTTTATTATACCATGGCTGCAAGAGAAATTTAATCAATAAACCAAAATATGGAATAAGTTTTAATCTACATTATGTCTACGAATAAATTTAAAGTTTTTAATAAAATAGATACTGTTCATGGTGTTTGTGAAGAGTGTCATGAAGATACAATTTTAGTTGCAATTGTAACTGATTTTTATAGGTGTACTAACTGTGGTCACGATACTAAACAACACATTAATGGTAGTATAAGATATTTAAGATTAGATGAAACCGATAAAAAATGGATAAAAGAAAATTATAAGTAATGGCTAGAAAATTTAAAGACTTCGTTGTAAGAGATAAACCTAAAAAAAGAGGATCCCGTCAACATAAAAAAAATAAAAATAAACAAGAAAAGCGCCAAAAATCACAGAAAAGATACAAAGGCCAGGGTTAAATAGTTTCCTGTTCTTCACACATAAACTTAGTATATACTTGTTTTTCGTTTACAAACTCTCTTGTAAGTGAGATTATAAGCTCCTCACTATGGGAATAACCATAGACGGTGCAATCATACATGTCATTAAATACAATCTGAGGTGTAGGCATTTTTACACATTCATTTCCTGATAAAGAACTACACAACCATAAAATTAATACGAATTTTGTCATTATATTACCCTTGACACAAAGAAGAATATTTTGTAGGATATCCTTATATTAAAAAATGAAAGGATATAACAAATGACTGATTTTAGCAAATACAAAAACATCTCTATAAAAAAAGAGACGTATGCGAAAATTGACAAAATTAGAAAAGTGTTAGTACCCGATGATCCCGAAGTATCGAGAGCGCAGGTGGTAACTATTCTAGTAAACAAAGAAGCCAAAAGATTAAATGGCAAACTTTAAAACTAACCAACCAATACAGGAGAAAGTATGAGTAAAGACATAAAAGTAAACCGAGAGTTTTTTACAAAAGATTACTCTAAGTTTAAAAAAACAAGAGGTAACAGACCAATAGATCCTGGTCATGTAGCAAGTATAAAAAAATCTATTGCTGCACGAGATCTAGAGTTGCCTATCTATGTTAATCAAGACATGGAAATAAGAGAAGGCCACCACACTTTTCAAGCAAGAAAAGAATTGGACCTAGGAATTTATTACATTGTAATTGATTCTAAAGATCCATTAGATATGGCTATCTTTAATGCAGGAAGAAAAGATTGGAATATGAACAATTTTTTAAACTTTCACTGCACAAGAGGTAAACAAGATTATAAAATCTTGAGATCTAAAATGTCACAATATCAAATGCCAGTAATTGAAACACATTATCTTTTGCTGGGTAAAGCCACCGGAGGTAAAAATATTGCAGAAAATTTTAAACACGGTAATTTTAAAATACCTGCAGGAAATATAGCAGCCTTTGATAAACTTGCTGAAGAGATGAGATATGTAAACAATATCTTTAACTCAGGAAACAAATTGAAAAGACCTTTTATCAGAGCTTTTTCAATTATGAAAAAACATCCTAAGTATGATTTTGCCCGATTAAAATCTGCGTTAAAATCAAAGGCAAGCAAACTCTTAGCTGCTACTAGTAGTAATGAGTACATCACACAAATAGAAACTATTTATAATAGTGGTTTGAGTGATAAAAATAAAAAAATGAATCTAATTCAATTCGCTAAAGACAGAGAATATGAAGAAGATATAACTATCAACTAAGGAGAAAGAATGAAATATACAGTAGTAAAAAGAATACACTTTTCACATGCGAATGATTATGTGACGGTGATTAAAGAAGCGGAAACATTTGAGGATGCTATGAAGTTTAAAGTAGCAGCAGAAATGTTAGAGACAAAAGACTCGGGAAATACTATTCAAATTTTGATTAGTACCGATGATGCTTTTGACTTTACACGAAAGCCTTTACTGTTAAGTGACGAGGTAAAACAAGCATCGTGACGGAACTTAGAGACGAGCATTTGGAGGTTATAAGTCGAAACAAAGCTGTAGCTTATGAAAAAGATAATAGTGATAAGTTATTAAAGGCCCGTGAGATTTATAACCGAACCAAAGGTCTGCAAGATATATCGGAGCATGAACTCAAAAAATTTAATGAGTTGATGAAGTTCGGCGTATGATGTCAGAGGCAGACATAATGGAATATAATAAACTAACAGAGAAGTTAGAGTTATTAAAAAAACATGGGACTCCGGTCGATGACCGGGGCCCTAATGATCTTACTAAACAGATAGAAATTTTAGAATTTAGGAACGAGAAACTACATAGCTACAATCAAAAACTAATCGAAGAAATAAGATCACTTCGATCTAAATTATATATAAAGGAAAACTAATGATTAAAGGAGACAGTAAAGAATATAGTTTACTTGCTAAATGGGCTGACCAATTAAGTCCAAAAGATTTTTATTTAACAGTAGAGATTGGTGTTCGTGAGGGCTACGGTTCTCACGTCATCATGGAGAATCTTAAAAATAAAAATCATTTTCATATAGGTATAGATCCTTATGGAGATATGCTTTATGAACATGTAGATACTAAGTCAGGTTACATAGTTCCTCGATGGACAGACTTTGAAGGTAACATTTTGTACAATTCAGATGGTTCTTTTAAGACTCCAACGTATCCTAGTTCTATGAAACAAACTTTCTTAACTGCTTTTAATAAACACGAAAATTTTATTTTATATCAATTGGAAGACATAGAATACTTTAATGCCTTTGGTCAAGGCGTGCCTATTTATTACAAAGGTCAGAAAAAAATTATGAATAATTATGACTTCGTACATTTCGATGGTCCTCACACTACTGCTGCAGTATTACATGAAGCTTTATTTTTTGCTAATCGTTCTAACCCAGGAACTCGATTTGTATTTGACGATGTAGATACTTATGACATAAAACAAATTACCCAAGCGTTAACTCATTATGATTTTTATTTAATAGAACGGGGTGGTACAAAAATATGTTTAGAAAGGTCTAATGGCTTACAAAAATCCTAACGATCCTGAAGTATTAAAGAGAAGAGCAAAGATGGACTTTGCATACATGAACACGGAACGCGGATTTATAATGTCCTGCATTGCAAGAAAGTTTAAACCTAGCGCCAAAAAGTATGGTGGCCACCATGCGCATGAGTCTATGGACAAAAAAGAGTTTTGGAGATTGTATATGAATCATATTATTAATATGAAAGAAAAATTTCCAGACTCGGATGGTAGGCTTTGTAGATATTGTGAGCAGCCATTTACATTTGAAACTAGGATGGGAATCCGAGGTAAGGGACAACCTAAAAGTCGTGCAACACAAAATTATAATAACTTTAGTATTGACCGATTTGATCCAAGATTAACTTATCAACACAATAATATAATCTTTTGTTGTGTGGGTTGTAATGATAGAAAACATAATAGTAACCCGGATGATTGGAAAAATTTTGAAAGAATTGGAAAGGAATTAATAAATGATCAAGATAAATAAAAGATTTTACTACCCGACTTCGACTCGTAAAATTATTGACGGTAAAAGACATTACCTGGTTGGGGAAGAAAAATTACCTAGTGTAACAAGTATATTAAAAGCCTGCGAAAGTGATGAAAAGAAAGCTTCACTCGACTCCTGGAGGAATAGAGTGGGAGAAGCTGAGGCTAAGAAAATTACTGAGACTGCTGCAGCGAGAGGGACTCTTATGCACTCGGTTCTTGAAGGGTATATGTTGAATAAACCTATTGTGGATCTAACGCCTGAAGGAAGACATGCAACGAAGATGGCACAGATAATCGCGGACCAGGGATTAAAAGGTAGACTCGAGGAGTTATGGGCCACAGAATGTGTATTATTTTATCCGGAGATGTACGCAGGTGCAACCGATGGGGTTGGAATGTACGAGGGTAAGGAGGCCATAATAGATTTTAAACAAACAAATAAACCGAAACGAAAAGAATGGATCGAGGACTATTACCTACAACTAGCCGGATATGCAATTGCTCACAACCAAATATACGGAACCAATATCCAGTTTGGAATCATTCTAATGTGTAGTAAAGACTTATTATTTCAAGAGTTTCCCGTAGAAGGCGAAGAATTCAGACATTATGCGAACGAATGGTGGAAAAAAGTAGCACAATATTACAAACAGAAAAAAGAATTTCAAGAAGTAGTTGACAGAGCCGGAATGTAATGCTATAGGATATTATATGAAAGGAATAAATATGAATGATATACTAGAAACATTTACTGAGTATGAATGGAAGCAGGCTAAAAAAGAAATGGCTAAAAGAATACCCTCTATGAAGATAGATAAGATGACTATGGAGGAGTTTAAGACATTGACTAAATATTTGGCTACCACCAATTTAGATAATATAGACGACTACAGGAGGATGCTGCACTAATGAAAAAAGAAAAATGGGATGGTCAATCAAGGCCATCCAATGAGTTGTACCGAAAAAATTTTGATGAAATATTTGGTAACAAAGACTTAAAAGGCACTACAATTTGTAAAGCAAAGAAATGTGATAACTATTTATACAAAAATGAAAGCCCTAGTTTAAAAGGTTATTGCATGGATTGTGGCTAAAAAGACACAATGTGTTGCAAAATTATCACAATTATGTTTACAATAAGGCAAGTTTCTTCCTATAGACTTTTTTTGCCAGAAAAGTTTTTTTGTTTTTCAATTTCCAAAACGGTGTTACAATGGTTACAATGGCTTTCAAAATGCTATTATTCGCATATACCAACACTTATAGACGATATTTTTGTAACAAAACGCTGTTACAATGGTGTTACAGCTGTTACAATTTACAATAAGTGGCTTATATCAACACTTCTAGCAAACCCGTACGCGCGCATAAGAAAAGTTTTTTGAAAAAAAATGTGCCTAGAGAAAAAACCTATAGGTGTTATATAGAGATATGATAAAGAAAAAATCCAAATACAGATCGGTTCTTATAAATAAAAAAAGATATTATTTTTATAAAATTACATGGTTAGATATTTTGGGTGATGCAGGCCATGCTGATATTAATGAATTTAAAGAAATGAAACCTGCCGAAATGATAACTCACGGGTATATATTCTCAAAAGATAGCAAAAATCTTAAAACATTTGCATCTTATGATAGTCACTTTGAATCTTTTTCAGATCGTAATGTATTTCCAACAGGATGTATTAGAAAGTTAGAAAAGATATTAATATAATGAAAACTGAAGCCCTTGTAGAAGCATTATTTTCAGATCCTGTCTATAACTCAACGTTGGCCATAGACTTAAAACCTTTTTTAGAGTTTTGTTCAAAACAAAAAAAATCGCTTAATTTAAACCCTCGAACAAATAAGCCACAAAAAAATATTTCACTCTCTTCCAAACATTTACATGTGTTAGAAAAAAAACCATTAAAAAAGTTAAGGGATGAGATTACAAAACATATAAATATATATACGAAAGAGGTGCTTAAATATTCAACTGATTTTAAAATAACTACTTCATGGATTACTTACACTGATCCAGGTTGTAGTAGTCAGGTCCATAGACATACTAATTGTAGATTTAGCGGCATAGTTTATCTACAGACGGATGAAAATTCTGGAGATTTAATGTTTGAAGACTATAGAACAGGGGACTTTATGCTCAATATAAAAGAATATAACGTACTTAACTCTGAGTTATGGATCTATAAACCTTTTAACAATAAAATTGTAATGTTTCCATCACGTCTTTACCATAAAATTGATGAGAATAGATCTGACATAGAAAGAATATCACTGGCTTTTAATCTAATGCCTTGTGGAACTTTTGGTAGAGATGACAGCACTCTAACTCTATGATTAATTTTAAAAATAAAAAATACATAGTGGTTAGGAAAGCAATATCTAAAGAGATGGCTGCTTTTTTGTATGATTATTTTATTATGAAAAGAAATGTAGCAAAAACTTTATATGAAGAAAACTACATAGCCCCACATCAAACCTGTTTTGGAATTTGGGATGATCCCCAGGTACCCAATACTTATTGCCACTACGCTGACATTGCTATGGAAACACTTTTGTTGAAATTAAATAATTTAATGAATGAAAAAACTAAAATAAAATTAATTCCAACTTATTCTTTTGCCAGAATATATAAAAATGGAGACATCTTACATAGGCATAAAGATAGAAAAAGCTGTGAGGTATCTACGACTTTAAATTTAGGAGGAGACTCTTGGCCCATTTACATAAACCCTGATCCTCAACAAGGAGTGTTTGATAGGGAATATAACTATTATCCTAGTAAAGAAAAAGGAGTTGAAATAAATTTAAAACCAGGTGACATGTTAGTTTACGCTGGATGCAACTTAGAACATTGGAGAGAACCATTTGAAGGGAAAGAATGCGCTCAAGTATTTTTACACTACAATGATGCTGAAGGAAAATTTAATAATAATATATATGATTCTAGAAAGATGTTAGGACTACCCTGGATAAAACATTAATCTTTAGTTTCTTCAATTACTTCTGCGTCAGCGTCAATAATAGGTTTATAGGTCTTCAATGCTTTTTCTAATTCTTTGTCTAACTCTGATTCGTCAGCGTTATCTAAGTTCTTATGTAGATGTAAATTAGTATTATTTTGAAATCCTGCAGCCTTACCCCTAGCTACTTCCATATTACCTGCAGCACTCCAAGCTTTATTGTCGTATGCTCCATCTCTAATTTTACCTAATTCTGCCAGGTGCTTTTCATAAGTGATGTCATATTTTTTTAACTTCTCTGCTCTGAGTCTTCCTATGTATTGAGTTACCAATGGGTACAAAGATGGGTTTTGTAATTTACTTGCCGACACATAAGCTGAATTGGGATCATAACCTGCAGCAATAGCACATTCAGAATCAGTCTTTCGACCTTCTTCTGTTACTATTAAATTTGCAAACTTAACCTGTTTTTCAGTAAGTCTTTTTGGTACTCCTGCCATAGACTTGCAATATAATTTATTTTTGTTATATATTCAAGCATGGTATCAGGAAAGTTATTAAGACAGGCCCTAGATAAATTTATGAAATCACCAGTAGCCCAAGAGGCTAGGGTGCAAGTGTGTTTGCCAGACGGAAAGTATTATGACATCAAAGATATTAAATTGATGGAAAATAAAATGTTAGGCGTACGTGAAACCCATAGATTGGTTATGACTTTGTATTCTTCTAAATGGAATATGGGTGAAGTAATTAAGAAAATTTAGTTAGCTTGAATACTCGGGACTTAGCCTGAATGACAATTAAAAAAGAGACTAAATTTTGGCATGAAATTAAAGCGTTCAACATTAAAAATAATTGCGAATTATCATTTACACGCGTGGAAAATAGTGCTGCACATGGGACTCCTGATCTATTGGTTTATAATACTTCTGGT
>Ga0209535_1001415_pt1 | contig 16364 bp, 27 predicted proteins | sample LinPmetageLP28_FD_184041 | JGI IMG/M metagenome (GOLD analysis project Ga0209535, IMG submission 184041) | Marine viral communities from the Pacific Ocean - LP-28 (SPAdes) (version 2) | ecosystem: Environmental > Aquatic > Marine > Oceanic | place: Pacific Ocean | collected 2009-08-22 | reverse complement strand
GTAATAGTACAAGCTGAATCTAGTGTGCCTGTGTATTCAACATACATAGCTCTAACTGGATCAGTTGCACCATCTGCAATAGTTGAAGTGTGAGTGTCAGCATTGGTTGTAATGCCTTCAGTTCCATAACCTAATGCTTCACCAATTAATTCTAAATTAACATTAGTGTTTGTTCCCCATGTACCACTGGCATCACCAGTAGCCATTTCATTAAGCCTTAAATCATTTACATATGTACTTGCCATTTGTTTTCCTCGTTTTAATTATAATATAATTTTTAAGCAACTTCACTCCAATTAGGTGTTTGTGAAGTGCTTATCGTTGAGTAGTTAGGTGTTTGAGATGTATCTACTAATCCCCAAACATTTACTTTAGTTAAATCTGTTATTCCTTGATTTCCAGTTACATCTACATCTGCATTTGCTTGTGCTATAACTGATCCTAATCCTAATGTACCTGCAAAACCTGTAACACTAAGATTATTATTAGTAATTAAACTTTCATCACCTAAGTTTAATGTTGATGCTACTGCTGATACACCTGTTACTGCTGCTGCATTTACAGCTACTGAGCCTACTGCACTTGTTCCAGTTTCACCTGTAACTGATAAATTATTATTTGTAACTGGTGATTCGTTACCTAAAGAAGTAGTACCTGCTGTTCCTGTAACTCCTACTTCACCACCAGCACTTACTGCAACTGATGTAATAGCAGTTGTACCGGCTACTCCGGTAACTTCTACAGATAAAGGATTTCCCCACTCAGCTTGACCCCAAGTGCCTCTACCCCAACCAGTTAAAGCAGCCATAAGCTAAATTAAGCTATTCTTATAATTGCGTTAGATGCGTCTGCTGTAGGAAATTGAATTGTAAAATCACCTGCAGTTGATGTTTTATCACCACCAAAAGCTAATATACATACTGATGGATCACCTGATGCACTGTCATTAAATATCATACAACCATTTGCAGTAACTGTTGCATTAGAAAATGTTAAATCTGCAAAATCAGTAAAAGCAGTTGTGCTTGATGTAGTAGGATCAACTCTAGTTAGTGATGCACCTTTAGCAGTATAGTTAGTACCTGATGTTTCATTTGAAGTTGTGTATGCAGTTGTAGCTGCACTTAAAGAAGCACTACTAGTATAAAGTGCTAAGTTAAATGTATTACCACCTGAGTTTTTAAAATTATGCACTCCTTCTAAAAGTTCTTTTTTAAATGATGTGCACATAGCTTGTGAAATTGCCATTATAGTCTCCTTATAATATCAGCCATATCTTTATGACCTTGTTTGTTTAATAAACCTGCTACAGTAGCTCTATCACTTGCTATAGCTTGTTTCATGTAAAGTAAAATAACTGTTTGTATAGATTCTTTAAATGCTTGTGCTTGTGCTTTTACCATAGGATCAGCATGATCACTTATACTAACAATTTTATTTACCATTCTTTCAGCCCAATATTCAGGACTTAAACCTTTATTTTGTGTAGTTTCTACAACTACATCGCCTATTGTTGATTCTACATCTACAGTAAACATTATGTTCTTTGTGTCCTCACTATATCATCTCTGTATTGATCTGTAGTATTTTCTGCTTCTCCAAGATTTTTTAATCTTGCTATTGCTTCATTATATTTTTGATTATAAACAGTTAGCATATCAGCATCACCTTTCATGTATATATAGCCTTCTAATAAACAACCATATAACAATGCATTTGTAGCATTTAAAGATAACCATGTTGTTCCAGAATCTGCTCCAGAAGTAATAGATGCTGGTTTGTAAAAATAATGAAGTTCTACATTATAAGATGCGTTAGGTGTTGGACCAACAATAAATGTAGAATCATTAAATATAGCATAATGTTTTGGTACACTTGTTGTTGTAGAGTTTGGATAAGCTTCTCTTATAAAATTAACATCTTTAAATAATAAAAATTCTTGATTGTTAGAGTTAGTTACTGATAAAGAAAAATTGTCTAAAAAATCACTAGGAGTTGCTAGATATTGATTATTTACTGTTAATTCTCCAGTAACATTTTTTCTAAAATCAGGAAGTTTTACTGCTTGTAATATTCTATCTTCTGTTTGTTTAATTATATTTGGAATATCAGAAACAAAAGTAGTTTCTGTATTTTGTAAATAATTTTTTATTAAAGATTGTAATTCTAAATATGTCATGTGTTAATTTGACCTCCCATTCCTGAATGGTTAGTACAGTAATAATAAAGTGTTGGAGCACCAGATGCTACTTCTATTTGTGTATATGAACCTGAACTTCCGGGAGTTCCATTAGTTGTTACTCCTGTAGTGTACTCTGATCCACCACCATGTGTTCCATCCGAAGTTGTTGAAAATCTTAATGGATGAGTGCTATTGCTGCTATCTGATTGATCAAATCTATAATATTGTCCTTCTGTAAGACTTAATGTTGCAGCTCTAGAGCCATCTATATAAAAATAATTTGCTCCAGAATAACTTGCTACAGTTACTGTATAAGTTGTAGCACCATATGCTCCTGTAGATGTTACTGATCCTAAACTTGCTGTTCCAGTAACTGCTGTTGGAGTTGCTGTGTCGGGTGATGGCGAAGGAGATGGTGAAGGAGATGGTGAAGGGCTGCTTGTTACTCCAGATAAAGTAATTTGACCTAACTTTGCTGTTATATCCAAACCAACTGTTCTTGAGCCTAATGCTGTAATTCCACCACCGATAGGATCAAATGCAAATAATCTTCTTGAGTCTGCTTCTCCTGTGTCTACCCTAGGATCATATAATGATTGAGGGTCTATAGTAGATAGTTCATTAACATTATATTGCGGTTGATCTGGATCAAAGCATTCATAACATACTTTTAGTCCATTCTTTTGTTTGTTTTGTACTTCGTATCGTAAATCTTTTAAACGATATGTAAATCCACATCTATCACATATTGCTAATGCTTTTTTACCTTGTGCGTACATTAGTATATTTTCCTAATAGTATAGTTAAATGGATTAACAGAAGATTTAGTATATAAATTACTTTCTATATCTATACCTTTTAAAAAAGTATTATTAATTTTAATAATTTTTTTTAATTGAATAGTGAAAGTATTAGACATATTTCCTTCTTTATCATATTCAACTACTATTACTTCATACTGTTCTTTAGTAATTTTATAATAAAACTGTAATAACTTTTTTAACATTTAATTGTATGAATTAAAAGGAACAAATCTAACAGATGCTCTTTCTCTATCTGCATCAGCTACTTCATTCCATAGTTCATTATATCTTTGTTGTATCATTGGAACTTTTGCTAATGCTTCATTGTTCTTACAAGCTATATTGTAAGCCAATCCATAAGTTAAACATGGCAAATATCTTGTTGGTATTGCTGCATTGTTACTAGCGAGTGAGCCAGTATCTTCTATTTTTTTAATATAGTAATAAACTAATGTATATGTTTTACTTCCATCTGGAGCAGACCATAATTTAATTGAAGAATTTACAGCTCCTTTATCTAAAAAAAATAAACTTGGTTTTCCTTTAGAAAGTTTGTTAGCAATATGTGAATACTCACTTATTGATATTCTTCTTAATGTTTGATCTGATTGATTCGTAGTATTGTCTACATCTGTTCTAATAAATGCTTCAATTACTTCAAGTACATTGCTGGATAAATCATAGCTTATAGTTCCTTCAGTTAATGTTTGTGTTCCTGTTTCAACAGAAAAAAGATTTAATCCTTTGTTTTGCCATTCAAGAAATAATAAATCTAAGCCTCGTCTAGCAGTTCTATAGTCATAACCTGAACTCATCTTTAAACCACATAGCTCATAAGCTTCTTCAAGAATATCTGATAAATCTAAATTAAAAGCTGTAGTTCCACTTGTTGCCATTATTTCTTCCTATTTTTTTTTGTTCCATATGGAACTTTTTTTTTCTTTTTTCCAGCAGAGGAAATTTGTTTTTTCATATTTGATCTTGAAATAGCCATTATTTATTCCAAGAAGTTTTAGCTTTTGTTTTTGACTTCTTGCTTAACTCTCCATAGTGAAATAACTTCTGGCTAGTTTTAGTGTGTGATTTACCAGAATGCAAAGAACCATCTGACATCTTATGCATACCACCATTATGAACAGAACCATCTTTTTTATAATGTTTTACGCCTTTCATATATTTAACACTTCCATCTTCTTCTTGCTTGTCTTATTCTAGAGTTAGGATCATTTTTTGTTTTAGCTGAACTTTTTCTAAGTTGTCCTGCTGATCTTGCACAATAAGACTTTCTTCTTTTAGCAGCCTTACTTCCTTTTTTAACTTTACCTGTAACAGCAGTTTTTAACTTACTTCCGGGATTTTTTTTTCTATATGCAGCTACACCTTTCTTGGTCATACCAGCACCACTTTTGGTAGGGCGATAGTTAGCACCCTTACCTTTAGTAGTTTTGCGTATAGGATTTTCCTTTTTTCTAGGCATAAGTTTTTAACTTACTATACTTTGCCGCCAGTTTTTCTTCTAACTACATCGTTATAAGTGGGAACTTGCATACCCATATTCATCTTAACTGTTTTACCAGATTTCATACCCGGACCTTTTGACAATCCCATCATGCCCATGCCTTTGCTTCTTTTTTTTCCTGAAGGCTTTGATGATCTAGGTCTTACCGCCATAGGCTCAGAAGGTCCTTTGTCAGTTTTGTTTCTAGGCAATTTAGATTTCATTCCACCTGATTTTCCAATTTTGTTCATAAATCCCATAACATTCTCCTATTTAGATTTTTTAATTTTTTTACCAGCTTTATAACCCTTGGCTTTTATTCCAAGTTTTTTAGCTTGTTTCATTGTTTTTTTACCGGGCATTGTAATCTCCTATTTAGATTTTTTAATTTTTGTAGTTTTTTTAACAGGTGCTTTTTTAGCAGGTGTTTTTTTAACTACATCTTTTTTTGCTTTAGGTTCTTTCTTAACAGGCTGAAGCTCTGCAATCATCTTATCTGCTTCAGCTTCTTTAATAGGTCCAGCTACTAGCTCTCCACCTACTTCGCCTTTCCAAATAAGAAATGCAGGGGTTTCATGCCCATCATTAAAATAACCATTTTCTTCTTTAATATACATATAAATACCTTTATTGTTAAGCGTGAAATACTGTCATTGTTAGAAATGTTGATACAGTATATTCAATGTATATACCATCAGAGAAAACTACTCCTGCCTCTGGTATAACCACATCTCTTGTTGCATCAGCATCACCAACAGAACTTAAACCCATAATACTTGTTCCTGAAGGAGAAGTAGTTAAAAAGTCTGTAGTTCCTGCTGTTGCTGTGCTTGTTAAATAAACACCTTTTAATCTTGATCTACCTGCAAAGATAGCATCTGCTGCTGAAGCATTAACTCCTGCTGAGACATTACCTGCTGGATTACCAACTGCTGAAATACCTGATATAGTTTTAAAAAACTTAGTACCTGTAGCTGTTCCTGCATTAGCACCTGTAATGGATTCTGTTTGAGCATCTCCATTAACATCAGTACCAGTTACAGTAAACGATTTAGCTGCATCATTCCCAGCAGAAAGAATTGTTACAATCCTTCCATGACTAAGAGCAACAGCTCCACCAGAAGCTAACGCACCACCTATAGTAAGTGCTGCGTTATTTCCAACTGAGGCTGCGACTGATATTCCATCTGCATCTAAAGCTACTGTATCAGCAGTAATAGTTACTGCTTTTACATCTGAATATGCTGCCATAATTTACTCCTATTAAGATACTGTAGCGATTGGAGTTGATAGAGCAGTTGTCATCCACTTAGAGTTTGTTCCATCATCTGAAACACAAGTCATAGAAACTCTAGCATTTGCAACTGTTGAGTTTGGTAGAGTTAAAGTATCTCCTGCTACATCGCTTACTGCGTTAGCTGCAGTTCCTGCAACCAAAGAAAGCATTGCTTGGAAATCTGATACTGCAGAACCCGGAAGTACAAAAGTAGTTGTTACGCTTCCGCCAACAGCTACTGTAAGTTGAAAGTCATAATGAACTCCTACATTTCCAGTAGATACAGAAGGTAAAGTAATTACATTAGCTGCTGCTCCATTGATCAAAAACAAAGTTCCTGATTGGGCTGCTGTTAAAGTAGCTGACGCTGCTCCTGCTGCATTGAAAGTTGTATCAATTTTTTGTCTACCTACAATAGTGCTGGTAGTAGAAATAGCACCGTCAGATACGATTGATCCTACATCAGTGATGTTACCGCTTGAGTCAATATCAAAGTTTGTTGTTACAACACCTGTTGATGCTGCTACTGTGATTTGTTCGAAACCACCTTCGGACCTAACTGGTCCATTGAATGTTGTGTTAGCCATTTTATTCTCCTAAAAGAAAGTATCTATCATCTTGGCAAAGTCTGCTAGGGCAGTTGATAGATTAATTAAAATTCCCTAGAGTAAAGAAAGGGCAGATAAACTGCCCTTTATAATTCTATTCTTAGCTTGAACCGGGTGATCCATATATGCCAAGAGGATCAGAAACTCCAAAGGAATATCTTTCTCTTGATTTATATCGAACATTACCAGTATCAAAATCGCCATCCATAGAAGTTTCCAAAGCTGTTCTTTGGAAATGCTTCATGCCGTTAGGTACATCAGTAATGATGAAGAATGCATTGGTATCTGTTAGATAATGGTTAACCATATATCCTTCAGGTATCGCACCATTTGTGCGAATAGCATTTAAATCATTATCTGCTGTGCCAACTCTATCTTGCGATTCTAAAAGACGGGTAGCTACAAACTGCAATGCAGGTGGAACAATTAGTCTTTTAGGTTTAGCTGCGATAAGCAGACCTCTTTGGTCTTTAAAAGCTGCGATATTAATGATTGCATCTTCTAAAGATGTTTCATTAAGATCAGCACCAGTTGATGGTCTATTGTCGTTCTTTCCACCATCTACAAGAAGGTGTCCATCTCCGCCAGTTACTCCATCACCACTTGCACTAAATAAGTTAATCCCATCACCACTTTGGAATGAATTGGTAAATCCATTATTTAGCGGGAATGCTGATTTTACTTGCTTAGTATAAGCCATTGCTCTTGCTAATGCTTTTGTATATCTAGCAGATAAAGAATCGTAGAGGTTATCTTCGATAGCTTCTTCTGTGATTGCAAAGCCAAGTGCAATAGTTTCGTGGTTGTACCTAGCTGTAAAACTCTCTTGAGCACTATCGTAATTGATAGCAGAGCCTTCTCCTTTTACAGTAGCTTGACCAAATCCACTTAACTGTACTTCTTCTTCGAATGAACGATCAGAAGATTCAGTTTCATAGATCATCGTATGCTCATCGTCATACTTGTTGTACTCCAAACCGAATAGTGCATTCAATCCGGGTAGGAGTTCCTTCATCATTTGTGGGCGTGATATTGCCATAATATTATCCTCCTAAGGATTAAATTCCGGTTGTATTTAATAACTGATGTCCAACATTGAACATAACAATTACATCTGTGTATGCATCGCCTATAGAACTATCAGGTCCGTCAACGAACTCAATAAGTTTTAATGGTAGCGTAGCAGTAGTTGCAATACTAGAAGAATCGAAAGCATTTCTACTTCTTCCAATAGATGTACTACCAGCAGTCTGCACTACTGATGCATTATTTCCTAATGCTGTCTGAGCTAAGGTTGCGTCACCTTGCATTCTCATTTCAACAAAAGGGTCGTTTAAAACATAAGCATCAATATCACTAGCAACTGTAGAAGCTGGGTAATATTGTGAGAATGTTAATTGATTTGTATTCGGGTCTGTATAAGAACATCCCATGAATACTCCTATTGGGGTTAATGTAGCTGTACCAGTATCAAGTGTTACTACACCTGCACTAGTCATTTTTACAAAATCTCCATAGAATATTGCGGTACTGTCATTAGACGCAATTTTATAGTGTCTAACTTTTCCTGTATAGGAGCCACTAGCACTTAAAGTTCCGACTGGTTCAGCACCCATTGGTGTCGCTGTTGCTGACATATCTATTTCCTTTTAAATAAAGTTATATTAAGCAGCTCAAAACAATATTATGATTTAGAGCTACCGCCAAAGGTAGTCCTTGTTTTGCGTTCTGGTTTTAACAGAGGCATACGAGGATCATTTTCCTTTAAGTAGTTATTGTCCACAGCATCCATTTGGTTCTGGGCTTGTTGCCTGTAGTATTCATCTCTTGCTGCCATAGTCTCTTTTGGAGCCTTACACAACAATAGTCCACCTACCTCTAAATTACCTTTAGTAGCCCAATCTGAGCCATGATCTGAGATCATGTTTAGTTCAGGGTGGTCTTCTGCTTTCACAGGTTGCCATCCTTCTCTAAATTTTGCCGATACATTTACATTATTAGGTTGACCTAGAATACTCGTAGCTACCCACCTAAATACCCATCCTTCTTGGTGATCAGGCTTTGGTAATTTAGATTGTGGTTCCCAACTAGTTTTTGGTCTAGTTTGAACTTCTCTAGATTCTGCTTCTCTTGCTGCTCTGGTAACTTCTTCGGTTACTTCAATATTTTTTTCTTCAGACATTTCTGCTCTCCTTTGCTAATTGCTTGGCATATTGCTCTGGTGTAATCCCAAGTCGCCTTGCGAGGTTGACTTGAGTTGCTGTTAACTGCACTTTGCGAGGCATAGCACCATTATTTCTGGTTGCCGGTGCTACCACACTCGATGGTTTTCTGGAACTCGCAGTTTCAACAACATCTGTTGAGATGGTGTCTTCAGCTTGGTTTTCAGTTCCAAAAAAATCTGGGAACGCTTTACGCATTCTTGTATCTACTTGTTGATAATATTCATCACTTGTAGGATGAATCCTCTCATCATTAATTAATGTTTCATGTAATCCATACGCAAAACCTGTTAGGTCTTTATGCTTTGGATCACCAAACCATTTATTGTCTTGTAACCACTTTACACCTTTTGGGTCGGGTGGTGCAAATTGTTGTGAAGCATTTTGCTGTGGAGCAACAGGTTGTTGTTCCTGTACTTGTTTTTGTTGTTCGTAATAATTAATTTTTTCATTGGCTGATCTTAGATCAACTGATGAATTTAAAATTGTTTCATTGGCTTCTAGCATTTTTTCGCTATTGCCACTTTCATAGGCTTCTTTAAATTCAGCTTTAGCTCTTTCTAATTGAGACTGTGCTTTCGCTGATATTTGACCTAATAGGGCTTCTTCACCTTTGCCAATTAAAGCTGCAAGTCTTTTATTTTCTTCTTGCACTTTTTGTGCATAAGTTATTGCTTCTTCTCTAACTTTTTCTGTGGCTTCTTTTGCCCTTCTTTCTTCGTGAAATTCATATTTGAGTCTGTTAATTCTTTTTTTAACTTGCTCATCAACACCTTCGATTTCAGATTCTATATCTTCATCATCAGTAGCAGTAGTTTTTACTCTGGGAGTTTTTCTATCTGCTATAGGTCTATCGTCTATTATTTCAATTTCTAAATCATCAGATTCTTCTGTAGATTTTTTAGAAGTATTAATTGCTCTTTCTTCAGGTGTTGTTCCAATAGTTGTTGTATGACCAAAAAATTGTTCTTCTCTTGAAGTTTTTTCTGGTTGTGCTGTTTCAGTTACAAATTCTTCAGATGTAACTTCTTGATTTGCGGCTTGATTTTGTTCTGTCATTATACTACCTTAACTATGCCTCTTGGGTCTTCAACAACAGCTTCTACGCTATCGTCATTGATTAAACGAAATTCTTTTCCATGCACTTTAAATCTTGTGCCTGAATAAGAACGCATGATAATCCAATCTCCTTCTTTGCAGTAAGGACCATTTGGAAATCTTTTTTCGTCTTTGTAACAGTCTTGCCCCATGTTAATAACGAAACCACAAATCGAGCCGACTTCTTCGACCTTCATTGTTTGACTGGCTTTTATAATGCCACCCTTAGTTGTTTCTTCTATTTCTGGTAAAGCTATTAATAGTTTGTACCCTTTAGGTACAGGTAGTTGTTTTGCTTTGCGAATTTCTTCGTCTTTGTTTTCAATTTTTTTTGCAGGTTTCGTCATTTTTATCTCCTTGCTCTAGATAAGGTCTAGGTCCTTGCACCATTATTGGCGTGTTGCTATTTCTAACAGATCAATTAAATCTCTCTCTGCTAATGCTAATCCAGCCACAATACCTGTCATGTGTCTGTATTCTTCAAAATTCTGACAGCCACCTGTACTCAAGTGGTCTGCGTGTTCGTTCATGCGTTCTCTTATTTTTTTCTGTAACGCTTCAACTATATTTTCTTGTGATGCACTCATTATTTTTTATCATCAAAAAGTGTTTCTACAATTTCTTTTCCTATCTTAACACCTTCTAAAGTTTCTTGGCTAGACAATTTTGCATTATCACTTGCAGCATCAAATCCAATTTTTGCACCAGCGATTCTTTCTTGAGATGCAATTCTTTGTCTTTCGATCTCTTGATTTGCTTTTGACTTCTGTAAATCTGCTGCAATTTTTTCTGCATCTGTTTGCATTTTTCTTTGTACTTCTGATGCTCTGATCTCAAGTTCTTTTTCTCTTTGCTGAATAACAGGGTCTTCCATTTTCTCCTGTACTTCTTTTTGTCTTTCTTCAGCTTGACTATCTGCTAATACTCTTTCAGCAGCTTCTGATACCAACTGTGATAAACGCAATTCAATATCTTCTGGCAATGGCTCATCAGGTGGTGGCAATGGAGCACCCATCTGTTTTTCAATTTCTTTTCTATATTGAAATGCTATATGTTCTGTAATGTGAGCAGTAAAGGCAGCAAGTATAGAGTTTGCATTTGGACTTTGTCCTACCATTTCTCTCATCTTAGGATCACTCATTGCAGCCATATGTACTTTAATATGTGCTTCGTGGTCTTGATACATAAATGCTTTAACAGGTTTGCTGTTTAATAGATTCATATTTTCTGATACAGGGTCTGCTGGTAATATCTCTGATTTCAGTGGAACAATCTTATCTGCATCTTTAATTCCTAACACATCAAGCATCTGTCTATGCAGTTCTTCCATGTTATACATTTGTGGTGCTTGTTGAGAAAGTTGCAATGCAGCTTGATACTGCATAATTCTTTGTGCTTTTGTTGCTGCATTCGGATCAGACACTGGCACTACATCTATTCTTCCATCAAAATCTTCTTTCAGTAATTCTTTGCCTTTAATATTATAAGGATATTCTGTTGGACCATAATCAAAAATAATTCTAGATAATATTCTTAACTCATGTTTCATAGAGTTATGAATCCTAGCTTGTACCGATCCTATAACTTTTAATGATCTTTCTAGTAAAGCAAGAGTAGTTCCAACAGGTGCTTGATTATTCATATCAGATACTTTCATATCTGCTAACGATGCAAACCTTCTGCCTTCTTCTACTAAATTTTGTAGTAATTGATACAAAGTTCCTGATGGTTCTTTGTATGGTAAAAATGTAATGTTATCTTTAATTGCACCACCGGGTACATCTACATCTCTAAACTCACCGGGCATAATTGGAGTATCATCTCCTTTGATTCTTAATCCTCTAGATTTTAAACCACCGGGTAGATTTGAAAGAGTTCCTGCATCTACTAACTGTCTTAATAAACTTGTAGCTGATTTTGCTATGCCACCAATTAAATGCACCAAACCAAATCCATAGAATCCCATTCCGGGAAGGTATTGATAATGAACATAGTGTTGTCTTCTTTTCTTTAACGGATCATCTTCTAAAAAGTTTCTTCTGATAGATAGAATAGTTCCTGATTGATAGTCAAGTGTAATTACATAAGGCAATGCTATGCCTGTAGGCTCACCATCTTTCCTGTCTTCAAATCCTTCTAAGTCTAGATCAATCTGCATTTCTAACAATATATGCCTTTGATCAAAGTCATAAGACGATCTATCGCCTGTTAATTCATCATACTTACTTTGTATATTAGAGTAATCAGCAGATGGAGTTTGTAGCTCTACATCTCTATAAAATCCTATTACCTGTAACTTACGAATATCATTCGTACTTTTTTTCATTACATGAGTTGATCTATCGCAAGTAGTAAGATCAGATGCACCATAACTCACAACAAAATCTTCAGCAGGTACAAACATACTGGCTGGTCTTTCTAAAGCAGGATCATAATAAATTTTTCTAAACGCAGAACCAGCTAATGGTAAATTGAATAACATCTTTTCAGTTTCTGTTCTGTACTCACTCATCTTGTCTGTTAACAAGTAGTTAAGGTAATCTTTAACTCTAGTAGATTGATCTTGAGTATCTTGATCTATCTCTGAAACAATCTTAGTATCTACAGGTCCTTTTGCTGGAAACAATTCTGTAATAGTTTCAGCTTGGAATCTTACAACTGATTCAGTTAGCAATGGATGAAATACACCACAAGCACCCTGCCAAGGCAAAGTTCTATCTTCAATTTTTAAACCTAACTGATCTAAACCTTTTGTATAAGTTTCTTCCCAGTCTTTTCTAGATTCTTTGTCTGAATTGTAATAACCCACAAGTTCATTTGCTAATTCCTCAAGGTCTGATTCATCCATAAACTCTGCGATGTTATCGTCAAAATTTTCTGTACCGAACTCAGAGCCTTCTTCAAAATCAATAATCATTCCACCATCTTCAGTTAGTAGTGCAACCTCATCTGGGTTGGTTACTACAACTTCTAAAGGAGAATCTTCAACAATTTTTTCTGGGGTCTGTAATGGTTTCTCTGCCATCTAATCTCCTAATAATAATTTGCTTCTCTGGGTGGGAAGTATTCTTCTTCTTCGTCTGAAGATAGAGGTATAAATCCACCTTGTCTAAATCTAATTAAAGCTTGGGTTGATGAATCAACCAAATCGTCATGGCTACCTGCTGGAAACGAAGCAAATTCTTCTACTACTTCTTCTGCAAATTTTCTATCGGGTGCCCAAACAATACCAGATGCAAATAGATCAGCCACAGCATTAACCCTAGCTATCTTATCATTACCTCTGCTTGGAGTATATTCTGACACAGGTATGCCCATTTGTCTCAATTCAAATATCAATGGCATACCAGCAGCTTTACCCTCAACGATAAAAGCATCAGGTTGCCATTCATTGTACATCTCAAAAGCTTTCTTTTTTAAATCTGGAAACTCTAGTCTTTCTTTGTGAGCATCCAATAATATAACTTGTGGTTGTGTGATCCCATCATCGTCTGGTCTATAGAAAACACCCCATGTGGTACACGCAGAAAAGTCTGAACGCTGTGTTTTTAAAAACGCAGTATCCCATGACTGTATAATAAACTCGCATTCAGGTGGCTCATCTTCTTCCCATACTTTCCACCACTCTCTTTTGATAATGGCAGCACCCTCTGATGTAGGGTCTTGTTGGTACTGAGCAGACCATTTAGCTATAGGCAGTTCTGCTTTAAGCTTTTCTAATTCTTTTATATCCCAAAACTCTTGCCACAAACTTTTGCCTGAAGGCAAAATAGCTGGAAACTCTATTACTTCCCAATCATCTGTTCCTTCTCTTTGAGCAGAAGATTTAAGAATCTGCCCCGTCAGATCACGCTTGTGCCATCTTGTCATTACGATAATGATCGCACCACCGGGCTGCAGACGCTGACGAGGACCAGATGTATAGTATTCATAGACCTTATCAAACACAGAGGGATCATTGCTTTGTCCTTCTTGCTCTGAGTGAGGATCATCTATGATGAGTAGATCAGCACCTTTACCAGTAACTGCACCACCAATACCAATAGCGAAGTAGTCTCCACCTTTGTTTGTGTTCCAACGACCAGCAGCTTTACTGTCTGACTGCAATCCAACATCAGGGAATACCTTCTTGTAATCTTCTGAACCTACAAGGTTTCTTACTTTTCTTCCGAATCCAACAGCCAACTCTGCTGTATGGGCTACTTGAATAATTTTTTTATCTGGGTAACAACCTAAGAACCAAGCAGGTAAGAGATAAGATGCGAACTCAGACTTAGTATGTCTGGGTGGCATATTGATAATCAATCGTTTTAACTTACCATCTTTAACTCTATTGAAAGCATCAGACATAATCTTATGATGATAGCCCTCAATAAAGGCAACCCACATCTGCTTAACAAAAGATAAAAAATCTTCTCCAGCATCTTCTTGGTTTTTTGTTTGTTCGTATTGCTTAACCAAATCCATCAAAGCATCTTGTTGCTCTTTTGGTAATTGGTCTATCTTGCTGAGGTCGATGTTCAAATTGTGGCACCCAAAAAATAAACAGAGTATGGAGAACTCTGAATAAGAGTGTAAAGATAAGTTTTAAGGATGCCACAAAACTCTACTAGTTTAATACTAGCTATTATTAAATAACTAGATATAAAATAAATTAGTTTAATACTAGCTAGTTTTTCTCTAGCGATAGCTCTACCCATTATATGCATACTTTCACATCTTCACTTGTTCGTCAATAGTATTATGAAACTTTTTTATTGGGCTGTTTCTGGTACTCATTACAGTACGCCATCTATTCGGTTGAATTGTTACCCAGCCACCTTCTTCTAATCGCTTAATCATTGCATGAACTGTACTCTTTGAGGATAACCCTAGGGCATCTGCTAGTGAGTCTAGTGATGGTCCACAACTAAATTGATCCCAATGGCTTTCTATTGCTAGTAACAGCTTAGATTGTTTCTCTGTCATAAAATATATACCCCTATGCTATATGGTACCTTAGAACATTATACGAACATTCTATATTAAGACCTAAACAAAAGCTAGTCGGAAAAAAAATATACCCCCCCCTATGGATTATGAAAAATTTGAAATTATTTGCGTAAAACAGTGTGTATACCCACGCCACACGATTTTTTTATTACTGGGGGTGGGGGTGGGTGGGGCTATTAATAGGGGCTTTTAGCGATAGTGGGTATTCACTATCATACATTAATGCTGTGTGCCAAACATCTGCTGTATCTTTTCCTCTAACTCCAGCTTGATCTCTGCACTAGTCTTATCATTGGTGCTTGTCTCCACTCTATCAGTAAACAATGCTACCTCTGATATCTTGCCTATGAGTTCCAAGGCTCTGATACGGCTTTGTGCTTGGTTGTCTGTGTCAGTAGCCTCTTTGATTAGCTGGTCTGTAACCATACGTCTAAGAGAGATAGCTGAGGTTATGGAATTATCCTCTAATCTCTTGTATCCAGCCTTTAACCTTTGGGTTACCTTTGGGTTACCCATGAGAACGCTTGACTCTCTGTGTATGCTGTTGTCTTTCATCTTAGAGCAATCATATGCATTCCTGTATGCATCACTTCCTGATAGCCCTGAGAGTATCCCTTGCACAAACTTCTCTTGCTTAGGTGTTAGCCCTGTAATACTTCTTACTTTGTCCTTACTATTGTCTTTGTCTTTGGTCATATCTATCTATTAACCTACTAATATTTGAAATTAATTTTAGTACTGTTCTCTAGGTATATGTGAGTAGGTACTATCTCTTAATGCCTTTGTATAACTCATTATCCGTTGGCTACGCCAACAACACAAGCTATGGTGTAGAACATTGGGGATAAATTAATATCATTTAATTGCTTGTGTTTGTGGGGCATTCGTGTATTGTGTGTCTTGTGTTTGGGATTTGTCGACTTTTTTGTCCCCTGTTTCAACCACCACCTAGAGAGACATTCAGTTGTTTCCCAAAGTAGCCTCGCAATGAGTAGCTACGATTTTGATTGCCTTGAGCAGTCAGGGGTATTGGGTTCAACGCTACGAATACGAGGTAACCTGAAAATCCTCATCTCGCAAAATCCGTGGTTCAATCCATTGAGCGTTTATTCAGGGCTGTGTTAGTGCTGGTATTGGTCTAAAAAAGGCTTTTATCCCCTCTGAGTACAAACCACTAGTTAAAAAAAGACAGCTAATACTTGCTGGAAATATGATGTTTTAGATGTGTTTAGCAAACACATAGTGCTAATTCTCATGGTGTAGTTACTTTTCCTCAGGGGCTAGTTGGGTAGCGTGTAGTGAGAAAATCCCAAACATTGATTTGTTTTTTTCTGATAGTTGGATGTGTTATCCAGCCTGAAGATTGCGAAAGCATGAAATCAGAAACAATATATTTTAGGAGTGAAATATGATTACAAAAGATGGTGTAAAAATGACTGCCAACAAGTATGCAAAAGAGGTGATATTAGATCAGCTTGATAATGTGCTTGAAGGCTATTGGATGGAAGGTAATTTTGATGTTGAGGATATTAATTTAGATTATAAATCTAAAAATTATGGCAAAAACATTGCACCAATTACCCAAAAAGAGGTGTTGGAAATTAAAAAAATGATTCACAAAAGAATCGCTGGAATAACCAAATATCTTGGTTATGACAATTCAAACATGGGAGTGTAAATATGGA
>Ga0209535_1001414_pt1 | contig 16373 bp, 22 predicted proteins | sample LinPmetageLP28_FD_184041 | JGI IMG/M metagenome (GOLD analysis project Ga0209535, IMG submission 184041) | Marine viral communities from the Pacific Ocean - LP-28 (SPAdes) (version 2) | ecosystem: Environmental > Aquatic > Marine > Oceanic | place: Pacific Ocean | collected 2009-08-22 | reverse complement strand
GCTTTAAGACATTCGCTTAAACCATCTCTCACTGTGTATTCTTTAAGTTCCATTGGACTACCAAAGAACATCAACAATACAATTGCTCCCTCTATAACCATGACTTATCCTCCAAGACTTTCTGTGACGCTTTTAGATTTCACTTGTGGTTCTTCGTCTGTGTCTAACAAACGAACAATATAGTCATTACCATCTGCATCCTTACCTACTTCTACTAGTCTCTTTTGACAAGTATATCTGTAAGATTCAGTTCCTTCGTGCGTCTTTTCTGCTATTCTTTTCTGCTTCAAACAATCTACCATTTTGTGGTATCCAACATGTGATGCCACTTCACCATTAACGTATAATAAAAGTGTGATACATACCATCTCTATCATATCAGTTTCCGTTCTTTAGTTCTAGTTGGGTGTCTTTCATTTTTTCAATTGCTTCTTCCAACTGGTTAATTCTTTTCTCGTAAAATTCCATAGTCAATTTTTGTTGTTGGTCAAACGGTGCTTGACCAGTTTCAATTTCTGTAGTTAATTTTTCAAGTTCGCCTGCAATATGTTCAATCAACATGAACTGTTCGCTATCTGCTGGAAGAGAGCCCATTTCTCCTCTCGGCCATTTAATACGAAATTCTGTATTCATAGTAACATCATTTTGTTGCATATGTTGTTGAGTTTCTATTTGATTTAGTCGCTCAACAATACCAAAGTAAGCCCATGTGGCAACAGAAGCACCAGCAATCATTGAAAGGATATTTCTTAATGGTAACGCAACTTCTGTGTTATCACTTATCTTAGCCATAATCTTATCTCCTTATACTATTTATGTCGAGTCAAAGTTTTGACAACAAGAATAATTTGACATACTATTTTGTCAATTTTTCTACTTCTTGCAATCTTCGTTCCAACTCGTCAATTTTTTTAGTCACATATGGATATTTCTTTCTCCATGCATCCTCTGGTTGTTGTAACCAAGTCCATCCCCATCTTTCAACAAAATAATCTAATATTAAATCAAACTTTGCATAACACCAAAGTCCTGCTCTTGTTCCTTGAAAGTATGCAAGAAAGGCTGCACCAAATAGTGAACCAACAATACCAGTATATATCCATAATCTATCGGATGTCATTCTTTCTATCATCTCTAACATTATACGTCATATCCTTTCACTCTTTTAGTGTAAGTTGTAATATCATGGTCATAAATTCCATCAAAGAATTGTTTTTTAGACCACGCTTTCAATCTACCACGCATACTGTCTATAAATCTTCTCCACCTATTCATTTTTGCAATCTTACCGTTGTATCCAATATATACATTCTTTCCATGATGTCTGTACCCCATAATCCAGAAAGGTACTTTACATACTACGTCATTGTTGTTTTGAAAACGATAGTGGGGAATTTGTAAACTTTTTACCCACTTTCTATCACCAACTCTTGGTGAACCGTAGGTATATAAACATTGAACTTCTATTTTTTCTTCTTGTAATCTCTTCGCACAAATAGTAGCCATTGCACCACCTAGTGAATGACCAGTTATATAAATTTTATGGTCTTTAAGTTCATTAACTTTTTCAAGTATTAAATCCCATATTTTGTTTATCTCGCCTTGAAAACCACTATGAACATCGCCTGTGTTATGTAATCCCTTTCTTTGGATTGCATTTAAATCTGCTTTAATATCAGACATTTCTTTTGGTTCTGTTCCTCTAAAACAAATAACTGCATCAGTGTCATTCCAAACAACGTAACACTGTGCTCCTTTTTTATTGCAGTATTTGGTATCATAGAAACCATGTTTTCTAAATTTCTTATTGACTTCAGATGGTTCTTTGTATGCAAGACCAGATAAAATCGCCATTATGTAAGGTTTATTCTTTATCTCCGTCATCTTCTTCCCTTTCAGTAGGTTTTACAGCCTCTTCATAGTAAAGGATAATTTGTTTCTGTTGTTCAATAAATCTTCGCAGTTCTGCAAAATTCTTTCCAAGATTTTCGTAATCTTTTATGGATATTGCAACATACGAATCTGCACCATTCTTCGCTTCAAATTCTTTCTTAAAGTCTTCAAAGTTTTCCTCTGGTGATACAACATAAATCTTAATCTCATTCATCTGTACTTGTCTAGGGTGAGGAACAGTTGGTATCTGTCTCTCTACAAGTTTTGTTACCGTAACAATTTCTTTTTCTGGTTTATAGAAACTAGAACAACCACTAATCAGTAGTGTCGTCACCAGTAGCAGACTCAAGGTCACCCCATAATTTATCTGTCGCATTTTGCATCCTTTTCTCAATTAACCCAGGCTTCTTATTTGCAAGGTGGGTCAAATCGTGTTTATTTAATGTCTCACGCAACTGGTCACCATACTCTTCCGACTTTCTCAAGTCTTTGTTTAGTTGGTCAGTAAGTGCGTTTAACCTTATACTATTTTTTTCCATCTTTATGATAGTCGCTTGGTTCTCCTCATTTGCAACTTCTAGTTTTGCGTTATTCTCACGCAATTGTGCTATAGTTGCTTGTGTGGTATCGTAGTAATACTTGGCGGCATAAACTGCACCGCCAAGTAACACAATCACGAATATCATAACATATAATCTTATCATTTTATGATAGTTTCCTTTTTATCCACATTACTATAGTGAATACAGTTATACCGTAAACCGTTGCGACTCCAATGTCTACAAGGTGTTCACGCATATGATAGATAAATTCTATCCCTGCTTGTACATCACCTTCCATTATTCGGACTTCCACATAGTCCAAAGGCCCCAAGCAATTGCAATACCAGCTGCAATTTTAGCAAGAGGTGCCATGAATAGAATCATAAGACCAAGTGCAACACATACTGCACCATCCCATGTAGTTCTTTCTTTCATTCTTCCTTTTATCCAATTAATCATTTATTTTCTCCTTAATTGAAATGTTAAGCATAATTAATAACTTTACTAGTTGTTTTAAAATCTTTCTTTCGCATAATTGTTTTGTTTGTCACTTCAAAACTATCATCACTTTTTGTTTTAATAACAACTGGTAAATTCAAATTAGTTGACATATCCTTGAGAACCGCTTCAACATCTGGATTACTTCTAATATTCGCACCCTTATTTCTTTGTATCTTTTTAAAGAACTTCTGTAGTTCTGATACTTTAATTGCTGGACTATTTCGTGGGTCATTTAACCTATCCACGAAATGTCTAGTAAACTCAACATCTATATTATACTTCTTGAGTATTCTATCTGCGAATTTTTCTAAATCGTTTACATCCTTCTGTGTAAAATCTTCATTCTTTTGTTTGGTAATCTTCTTCATCTTTTCGATATATGCACGATAGATATTTGCTTCTGCCGTCTTACCCATTACTCTCGCTCTTTGTTCCATAGCGATTGCGGCTTGTATCTTGTGTGCATGAGATTTACCAGAAGATTCTATTTTCTTCACACTTGATTTTGCAGTTTCAACATCTTTAAAACCAAGACCGTGAATAGTTCCCTTCGGATTTTCATCTGTGTATAAATCAGAGTGTTTATCACTCCCTGCTGGTTGACCTTTCTTTCTAGGTACTCTAGGTGATTCGTTAACATACTTACCATAGTTTTCTCTGTTCATAATCATAAACATTTTTTCAGCAAGTAAGTTACCAGCAACATAATCTGCAAGATAATGAAATCCTGCTTTAACTCTTCCAAGACCACATTCTTTCGCAGCCTCTTTAATTCCTTTTTCATGTTCTGGAAACTTTTCCGAAACATATAGTGCAATCAACATTGATTGAGTTGCATGACCAGATGGATAACTTCTGGTTTTATTTGTGACACTTGACATTGGACGAATAGACCTATCAACTTCTTGTGGTCTTGGAACATCAAATGTATCTTTAAAATACTTTATTGTTGGTCTGGCTTGGTCTACTATTTGTTTCATTTCATCATAATGAAACTCTAACCCATTCTCTTTACAATATTGTTCAATTGCATAAAAAGAGTGTTCATCATGAAGACGAATAGATGTTTCATCTTCTGGTGTTCTTCTTGCAATAATATCCTTTAATATTACAACTTCTTTTTTCATATCAAATGTTGGTGGGGGGAGTTTAATACGCTTGTGTGCGTTCATTGGGAAAAACTTATACTCTGGTTTTTCCTCAACTTTTTTTGTTCTCTTAACAATTCGTTTTACCTTTGCATTTAGATTTGCAACTGGCTTTACGTTTGTATAATTTGTATATGTGACTAAACTCATCAATATCCCCTAGTGGTCATAAAGACCTTTGGTATTACTATTTATGTAAACTGGTTTACAATAAGCAGTTGCCTTATGTTCTGGGGGAACTAGAGATGAATATTTGTAGTTACCATATCTTTTCACGACTTGACTTGCATACCAATTGCACACAGTAATATCACGAAAATACATAGGTTGACCACCTTGTACTTTATCTGCTAAAATAAAGACCAGAAGAAATGCGTGTATCATACATTACTTAAAGACAACCCCAACAAGTTTCATAAACTGTGCTTTACCACCCTTGTTGATAATATCTTCCATCTTCTTTTTAGTATCTGGTCTTACTTTGTCGAGAGCTTGAGTTAATGCAGATGCAGTAAACAAATCAACTCGCAATGTTCCATCTTTTAATTTTATCTTATTGTTTTGTTTATCTTTAACAATTTTTTGAAGAACATCTACGTTTGCTTCATTGAGATACTCTTCACCAAAGTTATCCATATTTTCTTTTACAGATTTTCTAAATGCTTGTTCTCTCTTTGCTCGCAACTCACCCATCCTTCTAATAAATGCTTTTGATTCTTTTCTTCGACCATCATACTTTTGCATTTCTTTTTGTTTCTTTTTACTAACTGCATTAGGTGCCATATCTACTCCACCAGCAGAGACTGAGTTTGTTGGTGCATCTTCTGTTTTGATACCTAACATCTCGTCTTCATAAAACTTTTTCATTATGTCGTTAAATTTTGTCATAGTTCCAAATCCCCTATTCCAACTTCTTTTATATCCTCTGCACTAACAAAGATTTTAGTTTGTGTTGGTATATGTATAACTGGAAATATTTCTACTCCCAAAACTGTGTCCGTAGGTGAAACTGGTTCAAACACTTGAACTTCGTCACCTTCTAGTGCATCTGGACTTTCTGCATCCTCTACATCAAATGTAATATCATTTATAAGTTTGTATAAACCTTTTGGTAATTGTCCACCATCTAAGGTAACTTCTTCTGATATTGTATTATCTAGTTCAATATTATTTTCTTTGATATACTTCATAAGTTGTTGTTCCCACATTTCTGGGTCTACACTTTCTTTAAAAGTATCTTTTAATAAAAACAATGCAGCTGCATAACTACCTAGTTTTGTTCTCAAACCAGGCACTTTACTAAAAATCTTTTTAATGTTGAAAACTAATTTGTGGAGAACTGTATACGAATTCTTTTCTTTAATCGTATTTAATAGAGTAGGTTTATTCGTGCCTGGAATTAAGATACGGTTACCAACCTTATCTATCACACCAAGTTTATATGCCTCTTGTTTTTCAAAAGGTGTTACCAATATCTTTATAAACCTATAGGTAACAAATAAATCTATCGCTCTTCCCATTATAGTTTCCTTAAAACCGTACTAATCTTCTTATCGTCATCTATCTCTTTTAATTCTTGTTCTGGTAACATATTCAGATATACAAGAAAGGATTTCAATTGTGACCAATGTTCTGGTTCTATTTTAAATAACAATAAAGTAGAAGCAGCGTCAGGCCCGAATACATTATTTAATATAATAATATGATTCAATAACAAGCGTTCTTTAATGATGCCATCAACTTTATACTTTTTAAGTAATCGTTTGATATACTTAAATCGTTTCATGTCATCATAAAACTCTTTTTCGCCTTCACATTGTGGATTATCATAATGTTTTAGTGCAAATAGTAATACATTATCAGTCGTTATTTTTTCAAACATTTAAGAAATTTGTGCATAAACCTTGTGAGTTCCAGTTGCAAGTCTTTCATATACAAAATTAATACTTCTACCACTCTCAGTTTCGTTAACTACTTCTTCTGGGGCACTATCAGTATCTTTTCCATAAACTCCACCATGCTTTACTAGAGGTATAGAGACTTCTCCTTGTTCTCCAGTAAATTGAACATCACCAAAATTTATTCCAACTCTCATTAGTTTGTTTCTTAATTCATTCACTGCGGCTTCTGGATTTAAATATTCTCTAACTCCAATAGAACCAACAAATGCATTAAGTTTTTCAATAACAGAATCATCAGACAAATCCATTAAGTTTCCATCTTCGTCAATGTGCGAACCATCAGTTGCTTTGACAGATGAGTATTCTAAAAACGTCTTCATTCTTTATCTCCATGTTCTTCGTCAAAACCATCATCTCCATAGATTTCTTGAAGAGGTTGTTTCTTTATTTCTTTTTTTACTGGTGCAGATTTTTCCACTGGTGCAACCTCTTTTGGTTGTTTTACCATTGGAACACCACCAGCACCATATACAATATTATCACCCATGAATTATCTCCTTATGATATTGTTACACCATTGTGGGATACTACAACCCAATCACTTCCAGTGTATGCTAGAGTTGCACTATCACCGACATCATTCCAAACAATAGATGTTGAAACTTGAGCTGCAAGTAGATTACCACCAGCTTGTGTCATTGTTGCATTACCACCATCTGTTTTCATAACAATGGTTTTCATTTGACCAACAGCACCTTTAGCGAGTGTTACAGCATTTGCACCAGTTGTGACCAATAATGTCATTGGATGAGTTAATGAAGCAGCACCAGCACCAGTAAGAGTTTGTGGTGTAAAAATGCTACCTCTGTGTCCTACAACAGTCCATTCACTATTTGTAAACACCAACATAGCTGCATCACCTTCTGCACCAAAGGTTAAAGAGTCATAACCATTTCTTGCAGCTGGTGTAAGTGTGTAAGTTCTAGCATTTGTTGGTGCAGTTGTCATAACAACTATTTTAACTTGACCGTTTGTTCCTGCCGCTAAAGCTCCAGTTGCACTAGAACTTAAAGATGCACCATCAATAGTTGTTATTGAGGTAGTTACATTTACCGCTGTACTACCAGTTATATTTTGTGCAGTGCCATCTAACGCAACATAAGTTGGTATGTTATTGAAGATGTTTGCAATACTAATATGTTTATTAACTGGTGTACCAGTTGGGTCATCAATCACATGAAGTAAATCTTCTCCAGCGATTGCATTACCTAAATTACTTAATGCAGTAATCTTTTTATCTGCCATTTATTTTCTCCTATTAACCCTTTTTCTTGGGAATGCTACTGCCAGTATCCTCTGGCACCACCTTCAATTCAGAAAGGAACAAATCACATTGTTGAATCGCACCACTAATTGCATGGTGTTGTGCAACGAGATTTGTTCTCTCTGAATCTAGTTTATTCAAATTTTCTTTCACCGTTTGCAAATCACCTTCTAGTGTTTGCTTACGAATATTAATTTCAGTCTCAGTCAATTGAGGCATAATGTATCTCCATTATTTAAAACATTATATTATATATATTAACTATCTGGAGTTGCGACATCCTCTGCATCACCAGAAATACTTGAAGCGGCAACTAGAGTTTCATAGTGAACCCTACCAGCACGACCACCAGTTCCTACAGTTTTCTTAACCCAACCAATGTGAGCAATATCTCTACTGTCATTATCACCGTCTACACCTAGACCACGAATTGCAGTTACAGATGCAGTTGCACCAGTAAATGAGTGTGCAGTACCACCAGATGCAACAGCAGTTAAGTCAATTACAGTTCCTTCGATAGCGTTTGCATAAGTTGTTGCAAGTTTCATTCTGTTTGATGTACCAGATTTGATTGCAAAGTAAACAGTACCATCTGTTAGGTCTGCTTGAGCACCAGAACCACCTTGTGCATATGTCATTGCATCACCAGTTGTTAGTACAGCATATAGTGCAGCTGGGATAACAATCTCATCAGTACCAGTAACAAGAACTCCAGATTGTGTTAAGTTCAAACTTCCAGTACCACCAGGCGCAGCTACTGTGATAGCAGGAAGTGCTTGATAATCAGAACCTACATTCGTTACTGTAATTCCAGTAACTTTACCACCAGCAAGAGTTGCAGTTGCAGTCGCTTGAATACCTTCAAGTGTCTGTGCATTGTTACCAGTTCCAGTTAAAGTAATTGCAGTACCAGCGTTTGCATTTGAAAGTGAAGAACCAAGTTTGATATTATCTTCGTCTGTTCTGATAACAAAGTAAGAAGTATCATCTACAAGACCAGCAAGTGCAGTTCCACCACCGTCTTGATATTTAACTTCTGTACCAGTTCTCATATTATGACCAGCAATTTCAATTGAATCTGTTCCAGTAGTAACTTTTGCAGTTGCAATAGTTCTTACAGTTGGTGCTGGAATTGTTACTGTTGGTGCAGAACCATGATAGGTGTTACCACCAACATAGTCAATACTACCAAGACTAGTAGTTCCAACTTGAACTCCAGTGACATTATCTAAACCACCAAGTGATTCAGCAGATGTAATACCTAAGATATTTGCATCAATATGTGGGGCAGCCCCAACAAAGTTTACTGGGGGTCTTGATACTGTACTTGTTGAACCACTATTTGTAGATGGTGAAAATACAGCTGTAGCAGTAAATGCTTTAGTTGATGTACCAGAAAATGATTGTGCGTTATTACCAGTTCCAGTAATATCAATCTGTGCTCCACCAGCACTTGCAGATAATGTAAATGCGTTTGCACTTGAAACAGTCTTTACGAAAAAGATTGTATCATCTGTTAGGCCAGCGATTGCAGTTCCACCATTTGCTTGGTAGACTACTTCTTGATTTGCAACAAATCCATGATTTGTTATTGTAACTTGTTCGTTGGATGCGTTGACACCAGATGTAGCAACGACACGATTAGGTTGGATATCCTTTACCCTTACCTTATCACCGTTGTCATCAATGACAATATCTCCAACTGCGATTTCGGATGTATCTGCACTTGAGTTACCTTGTACAATTGCACTTGCATTTGTAAATGTGTAAGCACCAGTTAATGCAGAACCATCATTCATACTCCATGAGCTCATTAGATTTCTCCTTAGTTTAGTATATACTACTTCTATTTATGTTTATTTGAAACCTAACCGTTTCAATTGTGCAATAGTATCACTAGGAGATGTGTGATGAACTCCAATTCCACCTTTTGCTTTCCATTCGTTTATATTTTTAATATAATCGTCTATCAGTAAGTTAGGTTTACCATCCGTTGTCATTGCGTATTTTTGTTTATCTTCACGCAAAACTAGATGAATTCTACTCTTTTTATTTAATCTCGCATTGGTACTCAACCATTTATACTTACCCTTTTTAGAGTTTGCATCTTTAGAAGAGTATGCAGATAGAATATGTGCATCATATTTATCAATAAAAGACCACATTCTTTTTGCACCAGGCATCCATTCTAAACTTTCCCAGAAATCTTTTTTTGCAGATATCTTAGGCCATTTAGTTCCTTTATCCGCTTTTGGAAAAGGAACACCCAATATTTCCTCTGCACCTTTTAAGAAGTCGCAGAGTACCATATCCATGTCACAATAGATAGTCGGTAAATTTTCAACCGACTCCGTGACTTCGTTTATTACATTATATAAATTTTTCACAATTACACCTTATTATTAGTTTCTTTTATTTTAGGCATTTTTACAGACGTTTCAACTGGAGTTACCTCTTTTCCAGTATCCGTCATCTTCTTTACACTACCATCTTTTTTCTCTTTTGTCAAGGACTTTTTTTCATTTTTCTCATCTTCTTTATGGTCTGGAGTATGTTTCTCTCCCCACATCTGAAGAACTGCATCCCTCAAAGAACCTTTTTTAGTTTCGTGATATCTTTCAATTGATTCTTTTTGACTATTGATTGCTTTTGAAACTGCTTTACGTCTTTTGTGTAGGAACTTATCAGAATCATCTACATCTCCATCATTGTCAATGTCTTTATCTTTTCTGTCCTTAAACTTCTTCTTGACTGCTTTTGGTTGGACTGCATCCATACCATCACCATCATCAGACTTATTATTCTTGTTAGTTTCACCCATTACTTTTACAGTCCTAACTGATTTTGCGATTTCCATTCCTAGTTTACCAGCGTCATCTCCTTGAATGTAAATATCACCAGTTCCTTTGAATTTGTTTCCCCCACCATCTACTTGGTCAGAATCAACATCTTCAATGTCACCATTAAAGTTTGAAATGATTTTCTTAACTTTTGCAACATCTTTGTCACTCACTGTAACTTTAACGTCATAGTGATTTGCCTTTACTGGTTTATAAGCTTCTTTCACTTGTCCTTTTTCATCATAGTCTTCACACTTATAAGTTTTACCAGAAACTACGAAAGTTTCATCACCATTTTCTCTTGCAGCTTGTAGAGCAGCACCAAAGGCATTACCTTCGTCTTGTTCTTCTTTTTCTTTTTTGGAGATTGCAATTGCAGCTTGTTGTGCTGGGGAAACTGCTTCACTCCACATTTCGACAATCGTGTCTTTCAATGATTTTGTCATTTCATTCTCCTCTTTATACATATTTAACTCAAATGGTTTTGAACCACCTTTATTGTAAACTTGGATTTGTAAATTACCACCTTTACCTTTGAGTCTGTATTTGTTTGTTTTACCCTCAGAAGGTTTCTTTGGGCCAGTTGCGACTTTACTATCAATCTCTTTTGAGTCTACAGTAATACCCAACTTCTTTTTTGCATAGTCATATGCGTGTTGCATTGCATCAGAAAAGGTCTTGTGATACAAGTCATACTTTTCATCAAGTGTTTCTTCACTCATTTTAATAACTGCATCAACTAGTTTAGTTGCTTCTTTCTTTGAAACTTTTAAACCTTTCATTACAAACTCAATACCTTGTTCCCTATTCTTAGATGGGCCCATAAGGTCTTGTGCTTTTATCAGAAGGTCTTTCATTTTACCTTCTTCAAGATTTTCATTTGCTTTTTGTAAAGCATTTGCAACTTCTGGATATTTTGATAACCCATCTCTTATTTTTTCAATCGCCTTTACAGCGCCTGTCATATTACCACCTTTGTAACGAGGGTCATTTGCAATACCGATTGCCATTTTAACTTCTTTACTAGAAGGTCTTCTTGATTGAAACTTTTCATCAAGTTCTAACTCTTCACCCATTTTAAGAGTAGAAAGTTTCTTTGCAACATTTAACATATCTCTTTTTGATTTACTAATCATTGCAACAAACTTATCTTTGTCTCTTGGTTTCTGAATATTCATATGTGCCTTGGTCATCATGTCTAGAATTTTTGCGTCTACTTTTTCTTTCTTACCGTTTGCAAATTCAATAGGCATATTACCTCTAACATCCATCGCTTTTCTCATTTGCATGATGATGTTCTTGTCTGCGGCTTTCTTATCAGCATCAGTTGCATCTAAATCTAAATCAGCAGGGTCAATCGCTTCTTCAATCTCTTCTACTTCAATCTCTTCTATAATCTCATGATTGATTAGGGAATACTTTTCTTTGATATCATCAATAGATGCACCCATATCACCAATTGCAAATGTTACCTTATCATCTCTTCTGTATAAGAAACTTTTTACACCAGTTGGATTTGCACGATTTTTCAGTGTTATTTTTTCCACACCATTTCTTAGTGTATTTTTAGATACCACAAGATAAGTTTTAAAATCCTCACCCTTTGCAATTGTAGAACTAGTTTTTAGTTGAACGGTTGCTTTTGGTTTAAGTTTATCAAAAACTTTGTTTAACTTTGGGTCATTCATTTTTAATTCATTCAAATGCATATCTGCAAGTGCTTGACTCATACGTTGTCCATGTTTAATCATATCTTTTTTTCCTTTAGTTATCTACTTCTGCACCAGCACGCCATTGGTAACAACTCCAGTATCTTGCCTTCCACTTAGGGCCTGGGTTGTCATCACAACTATGTCTTGAACGAAATGCTTTTCTTGCTTTTGGGTCATCACGATTAATACCCATATTTGGGTCACCGAAGCGAACCACTACGACTGTACCCTTTTCGTTTTTTACATAAACCTTAAACTTCTTGTTTGGGTTTTCACTTGTACGAATAGGGTCATTTAGTTTAACTTTTTTACCTTGATACTCTGATTCCATTATAATATGGTCATAAAGGTTATCGCAATCTTCACAACAAGTCTCTTCATCTAGTTTTGATAACATCTTTTCGTATGTACTATTTAGTTTTTTTAACCACTCATCACCATATCTACCTTGATATAAAGCGATTGTTTCATTATCTGAATACCATTCTTCAATAGATTCCTTGGATGCTTTCTTCTTCTTTTTATAACCACCCTTTTTGATTTGTGCTTGTAGGTCTGGGTCTGCTTTACCACCAGTTAACATTGAGTTAACTCTTGCAAATGCCCATTGTTGTTGGGAAGCGCCTGGTCTGTGACCACCCTTCCACGCAGCCATTCCTCTATCGTAACTCTTCTTGAGTATAGAATATGGAACACCAGTTTTCTCTGACTTGTTTACAAGACCTTCAATCTTTTCGTCAAGTTGTATACTTTCCTCAACTTCATACTGTGCCATTAGAGTTGTAGGTAACATACCCTTTTTGACTAGTTTATTGATATAATCAATAAGTGGAAATACTGTACTCATTCCAAACATGGTTGCAACTTTAGATGCATAGAATTTGTTAGAATGTTTACTACCTTGGTCTTTTACCATCTCAATATATGTTTGCAACATTTTTGCATAACCTTTTGGATGGGTTGTACGGTGTATTACACTCTTAATAAGTGCTGGTAGATTAATCTCTTCTAATCCTTCTTTTGGAACACAATTAGGCACCATCTTACCATTCTTCTTCTTCATACCAACTTGTTTGTGAGTATCCCAACATGGATTATCTTCTTCAATCTCTTCACCTTTTGCAAGTTTAGTTAGTGTTGCATAGTAGATTGATTCACCTTCTTCTTTTCCATACCTATCAATAAAATCTTTTATGTCAATGTCTTTTTCTAAATCTTTTAATTTATCTTTTTCCCCATCAGAAAGTTTACGTTCTGTCTGACTCATCTTTGCAACTGTCTCTTGGTCTTTTGCAATACGAAACTGAAGAGCTGCAACTCGTTTCGCTTTTTGCAACTTTTCAAATTCATCTCTCTTTTTCGCTTGGTCAGACTTTGGTTTTTCTTTATCGTCTTGTTCATTTATCTTTGAGGTATCGGTTGCCATGAAAGGGCCTCTTCTCAAAACCTTAAATGCAACTTTAACTTCATTACCAAATATTTCTTTTGGATGTATAATATTAAATGTAACCATTTGAGTATTGTTGTCAATACCCTTCAGTTCCATATCTATTTCTTTATAGACTTTACCTTTAAATTTTAAACCATGTGCAGTAACAAATTTCTGAACTTTACCACCAGCAACTGCATTTTTTGCTCTTTCACCATACATCTGTTTGAATTTTTTAGTATACTGAGATGGTTTAGTTTCTGCATCTTTATCTCCAGGCGCATCATCTCTAGAACCACCCTTTGCAAAATGTCTTGCACGAGCAATCTTAGTAGACTTAGACATTTCATCACCGTCTGCATCTTTAGAATAATACTTCGCTGGTTGTGTACCTTTAACGTCTGCAACATCACCTTTTGCTTGTTTTGTCTTTGTAATCTTCTTTGGTTCTTCAACTAGGTCATGTAACCAAACTCTTTGCATATTCTCAAATACGACATAGTTTGTACCTTTTCGTATGATTGTACCTTCGTCACCTAGTTTTGTTTCGACAACATCTCCTACGTTCCAAACCTCACCACGAATATATGCATCTCTCATGATTTCTTCGTCTGTCCAGTTTTGTTCTCGTACACCCATATTCTTACGAATATCATCAAACAGTTTCTTTGCATCACCAAAGTTTCTAGGTAATCCCATTTGGAAAGAATCAAAGTCACCTTTTGCAGCTGCAGCTCTCATCTTAGATGCAGACATTCCTTCTACACCTTCTGCGTCTGGGTCACGCTCTCCAGCAGATACAACTCTGATATCATCAAAACCATAGTAACCGTGTTTACCTTCAACACCATTATACTGATTTAATAATCTATCGAATTCTTGTACTCTGTCAGAACCAACAACCATAACGACTGCTCTATGTCCTTTGTTGTGTAGTTCTACTGCAATGTCAAATACGTTTCTTGATTTACTTGAGATAATGTTTCTTGCATACTTACGAAACATCTTTTTCATATATGCAACTTTTCTTGAATGTGGAAGTGGATTCTTTTTTGCATCTTGAGAATGAGATGGATAAACATACATCAAAGAACCAGCGTTCTTAGACTGTTGTTTTGCAAGTGCATCTATAAGTTTTTCGTGACCAGTAGTTGGTGGATTAAATCTACCAAATGTAAATACTGCTGTATCACCTTTTGCTTCTAAAAATGTTTTCATATCAACCTTCCCTCTGAGCGAGTTTTGCTTTTTTAACTCTCTCACCCTCTCCAGCTTTTAACTTTCTTAAAAGTTTTTTAGTTATCTTTTGAATAACTTTTGCTTTCTTAGCAACAATCTTCTGGTCTATTTGAATTCTTTTATTGATGGGTAATTCGTTATACTTAACATCAGGCCCCAACTGTTTCTTGATGACCGTCATTTTTGCTTGTTTTTGTGCAGATTTCATGAGAGAAGCGGCATCTCTCCTTCGGAGTAATGCTCTTTTCTTCTTGAGTTTTACAGATGATTTCTTCGCAAGAATTCTCATCCGTTTACCCATCTCCCTACGTCTTTGCATAGGTGATTTAGTAGGTTTTACTGGTGCTTTTTCGCACAACATTTCTTTTAAAGTTTTCATTTATCCCATGCCTTAATTGCAGTAAAGTTATTAAAACTAAATTCCATTCTATCAACTAACTTCACAGCGTCACCAGAAACCCTATCAATTGCAACATAACCCTCTGGGTTAACCACTTTAAATCCATTACTAGTCTTGATAAAGGTATCTGTTAAACCTTTAACACTATTTAGTTTTTTTACAATCCCCATCTTCGCATTTACAAGGTGCATCTGTAGAGCAATCACTTGTTGAAGATTAGGTAACATTTTTTTAAATTCTCTTAGATATTCAGTCTTCTTTGTTTCCAGAACATCTTTAGATTTCTGGGTCTTGAGTTTTTCAATCTCTTTTTGGAAATGATTCTCTACATGAGTAATGTATCCATTTGCGTGACCTTTAGGGTCTTTAATAGCTTGACCTACACGAACCTTTGTGTTATTATATGTCTTCAAACTTGCACCCACCAATTTACCAGTAAGTGAATCTTGTAACCTCAAGAACTTCTTGAGTAGTGGTGCATTAATTCTTTGAAATGTTTTACCAGCATTTGATAAGTGTGCAGTAACTTCTGCTGTTTCTTTTGCAGTCATTGTTGCAGTACCAGATGCATCTTTATATGTTGCATCATCCATCCACACTGATTTTGATTTACTTAGTCCTTTTATATCTGCACCGAAAGATGCTTTCATATCTTGTAATGTAGAACCAGTATATGTTGTGTGCCATACAATACCAATCTTTGCACTATTAATACTTTTACCAATATCAGATGTAGGGTCAACTGCATATACAATTGTATTTGGTTGGAATGTGATGAAAGACTTACCGTCAATCTTTTCAGAAGATTTATCTTCAGATGTAAACATCAAGTCACCTTGAAGAACACCTTTGATACCTAACTTGGAAAACTCTTCTAGTGCAACTTTGAACTTTGTGTTCAATGCACCAGATAGTCCATCTTCATCAATCTCTGCGGCTGTCTTGTATAGTTTTGGAGTTGCGTTGAATACTGATTTCTTTGCAACAAAGAACTTACCGTCACTTGGGTCTTCTCCAGCAAATATTGCAGGCGCACCATCCCACTTCACAGTCATGTTAACTGAAGACCTAGATTCACCAGCAAGCATATCTCTTAGTGAACGAACAAAGTTGATTGCAGCTCTACCCCCAGGCACACCAAAGTTTAATATCTCATCTTCGATATGTTCTAAGTGTAGGTTCTTACCCTCTTTACCTTCTAGTAAATTAATCATTTGTATACTGCATGAGGCCCAGATAAATCTGATTGTGATGATGCATATCCAGCGATTGCATCTGTTACCTCATTTGCCTTCCTACTGTTAATCATACTTGCAACGACAAACATTGCCCAATACTTAGAGTATAGAAAATCTGGTTTCTCTTTGTCAAGTAATTTATTAAATTCTTCTTGTTCTATTTTTTTACCCTTTTCTAAAGAAAGATATAGTTCATAGAACTCTTG
>Ga0209535_1001413_pt1 | contig 16379 bp, 10 predicted proteins | sample LinPmetageLP28_FD_184041 | JGI IMG/M metagenome (GOLD analysis project Ga0209535, IMG submission 184041) | Marine viral communities from the Pacific Ocean - LP-28 (SPAdes) (version 2) | ecosystem: Environmental > Aquatic > Marine > Oceanic | place: Pacific Ocean | collected 2009-08-22 | reverse complement strand
GAACTTCAAATCTTTGGAAACCGCAACCAGGAAAACAACAAGTTAGAATAGTTCCTTACAAATTCAACCCAGACACACCATTTATAGAGTTATTTTTTCACTATAATTTAGGTGGTAAGAACTATCTTTCACCAATTTCTTTCGGTAGACCAGACCCAATTGAAGAATTTTCACAACGACTAAAAACAACAGGAAGCAAAGACGATTTCACTTTAGGTAGAAAACTTGAAGCAAAAATGAGAACTTTCGCACCAGTTATTGTTCGTGGTGAAGAATCTGAGGGTGTAAAGTTTTGGGGATTCGGAAAGACAGTTTATCAAGAACTTCTTTCAATCATAGCAGACCCTGATTATGGTGATATTTCAGACCCGAAAAATGGTCGTGATGTTACATTAGAGTTTAAAACTGCCGAAGAGACTGGAGCATCGTTTCCATCTACTACGATTAGAGTTAAACCAAATCAGACAGCACTGACAGAAGACACTAAAGTGTTAGAAAGAGTCAAAGAAACTCAAAAAGAAATTACTGATATTTACAGTGAATTATCTTATGAGGAACTAACTAAGGTTCTGAACGAGTGGTTAAATCCTGATGAAGAATCAACAGAAACTTCATCACAACAAAAGGAAGAAAAACCAGTAAATGAATTTGATAAAAAATTAGCAGAAGATAACGCTAAAAAAGAATCAGCTTCAAAAGTTCAAGACGCTAGTAAACAATTTGACGATTTATTTAATAACTAAGGAGTAAAATATGTCAACAAAAAAGTCAATAACAGACGACTTGGCTAATGTAATAGCCGACAATCTGAATAATAAATTCAAAGATAATAAGGTAGCATATTTCCTAGATGGAAGTGATATAACACCAACAGACATTAAGGACTTTGTATCAACAGGTTCTTCAATGTTAGATTTAGCAATATCAAACAGAACTAATGGTGGTATTGCAGTTGGTAGAATCACAGAAATCAACGGATTAGAATCAAGTGGTAAATCACTACTTGCATCACACATACTAGCAGAAACACAGAAAAAGGGTGGTATCGCAGTTTACATTGATACTGAAACTTCAGTAAGTGTTGAATTTTTAGGTGCTATTGGTGTTGATGTAAGTAAGTTACTTTATTTACATTTCGAGTGTGTTGAAGATATTTTTGAAGCAATAGAAGATATCATCACCAAAGTTCGTGAATCAAATAAAGATAAGTTAGTAACTATCTTAGTAGATTCATTAGCGGCTACTTCAACAAAAATTGAAATAGAAGCAGACTTCGGTAAAGATGGATACGCAACTTCAAAAGCAATCATCATCTCGAAAGCACTTCGTAAAATCACACAACTAATTGGTCGTCAAAAGGTAGCACTTGTCTTTACAAATCAGTTAAGACAAAAATTAGGTGTTATGTTTGGAGACCCGTGGACTACGAGTGGTGGAAAAGCACTACCATTTCACGCATCAACAAGAATTCGTTTGAAAAATCTTGGTCAAATCAAGGATACTAAAAAGAATACTATTGGTATGAAATGTAGAGCTCAAATCATTAAGAATAGATTAGGGCCACCATTAAGACACGCAGACTATGATATGTATTTCGATTCAGGAATAGATAATTATGGCGGTTGGTTAGGTGTAATGAAAGAACACAAGTTACTAAAACAAGCAGGAGCTTGGTATACTCTAACTTATCGTAAGAAAGATTATAAATTCCAATCAAAAGACTTCAAAGAGTTAATGGAGACTAATGATGGACTTCGTAATCATTTATATGAACAGATATGTGAAAAAGCAATCTTGGAATATAAAACTGGTAATGTTGGAATAGATGATGTTCAATTCACGAAGGAAGTTATTGGGGATGAGTAAAGAGAGATATTTATCAATTCTCAACGACATTAAAAATCAAGGCGGCTCGGAACAAGGACATAGTCCTAATGAAAATGTATTGATAATAGATGGACTGAATACTTTTATTAGAGTATTTAGTGTCATACCAACTACTAATGATAATGGGACACACATTGGTGGAATAGTTGGTTTTCTGAAATCAATAGGTTACACAATCAATATGTTTAGACCCACTCGTTGCATCATAATATGGGATGGAAAAGGTGGGTCAAGTCGCCGTAGAAAAATGTATCCAGAATATAAAGCAAAAAGAAAAACGAATATTCGTTTGAATAGAGCTTATGATTTTGAAACTATTGAAGAAGAACGAGCAAATATGATACGACAAATCCAAAGAACAATCAAGTATTTGGATTTTCTACCAATTACAATGTTATCAATAGATAATGTAGAAGCAGACGATATTATTGCATACGCATCAAAACAAGTTCTTACAGATAGTAAAGTAACTATTATGTCTTCAGACAAAGATTTTCTACAATTAGTTGATGATAGAATTTCAGTATGGTCACCAACAAAGAAAAAACTATACAGACCAGAAAATGTATTTGAGGAATATGGTATTCCTTCACATAATCTACTAATGTATAGAATATTTGACGGAGATAAATCAGATAATATTAATGGTGTTCGTGGTTATGGATTAAAAACCGTATTAAAAAAATTACCATTTTTACAAGAAGACAAACAATATTCAGTTGATGAAGCAATTAAAGAGTCAAGTGAATTAGAAGAACATAGAGAACTTATGGAAAGAAATTTTGATTTGATGCAATTACATAATGTAGATATATCAGCATCAGCCAAAACAAAAACCATAGATAAAATTAGAGAACCAGTTCCTAATTTAGATAAAGTAGTATTTAAGAAAATGTTTTTAGAAGATAAGATGTATTCAGCACTTCCCAATTTAGAAAGTTGGTTACAAACAAAATTTCAAACATTAGTAAAATTCATAGGACAATAGTGAAAAGTGAATTGGTAAAAGGTGATTCTTTACAAGAATTAAAAAAGTATGATGATAACTCAGTAGATTTATTATGCACAGACCCACCATATGGCTATGGATTTATGGGTAGAGATTGGGATAAAGTTCTTCCAGACATTGGAATATTTGAAGAGTGTTTCAGAGTATTGAAACCTGGTTCAATGGCATTTGTTATGTCTGCACCAAGAAGTGATGTTCAATATCGTATGGCAGAAATGTTAGAAAGGGTTGGATTTAGAATTGACTACACACCAATCTATTGGACTTACGCAACAGGTTTTCCAAAAGCAATGAACATTGGTAAGATGATTGATAAAAGAGATGGAAACGATAGAGAAGTTATTGGTGTTGATGTAGGTTCTTCACCAGACTTTAGAGATGTTGGTAAAAAATCAAAAGAAGCTATCGGTATTGACAAGTTATCTTATGGACAAGTTCAAAATGCAGAACGAAAAGTAAATGAAATAACTAAAGGTAGTTCAGAATTAGAGGGAAGTTATGCAGGATTTCAACCAAAACCAGCAGTTGAAGTAGTTATTGTAGCAATGAAACCAATAGATAAAAAAGGTTATTTAGAACAAGCAGAAGATAATCAAAAAGGTGTAACTTGGTTTGATGATTGTAGAATACCATTTGAAGAATCAGATACGCCAAAAGGTGGTTATGGTTCTATGGATATCGGTATTGGAAAACCAGGTGAAACACAAGATTATAGAGAAGATAATGAAAGAGCAGAAGCCAGTCCAATGGGTAGATTTCCAGCCAATATGTTGGTAAGTGATGAAGTGTTAGATGATTATTCAAGATACTTTAGTTTAGATAGTTGGTTTCAAAAAAACCTTGAATCATTACCAGAACCAGTCCAACAAACATTTCCATTTATGATTGTTCCAAAAGCAAGTCGTAGTGAAAAAGATAATGGATTAGAGTTAATGGAAGAAAAGAAATCAGGAGCATATGTTGGTCGTGGTGGTTCACAAGAAGACCCAAACGGAATGTTCAAAGACAGAGATACCACAAGTAGAAATATACATCCTACCGTAAAACCCTTGACATTGATGAGTTATTTAGTTACATTAGGAAGTAGAAAAGATGATATGGTATTAGACCCGTTTATGGGAAGTGGAACTACACCACTTGCGTGTGTTTCATTAGAAAGAAACTATATTGGTATTGATAATGAGGAAGAATATTACGAGATAGCAAAAGCTCGTGTTAAGAAATTAGAAGCACCAATTAAAGCTTGGGAAAAATTTATTTGATTTTGAAAATAAAAACGATATTTATATATGGGTAGAAAAAGAATATACAAAACAGAAGAAGAAAAAAAAGAAGCTCAATTACAATGGCAACGAGAACATTATGAGCGAAACAAAGAAGAACTTAGGTTACAAGCTCGTAAAAGATATCGTTTACGATTAAAACAGAAAAAGGAACAAGAGGTTAGAAAGAGTTTATATGGAGAATGACAAACTAACAAGTTTTGGAAATTCATTTCAGTCTAAAATTATATCTTCATTATTAGTGAAGAAAACATTTTTACAGACTATATCAGATATTCTACAACAAGAGTATTTTGATTCTGACGCCAATAAGTGGTTGGTTAAGAAAATATTAGATTATTTCTACGAGTATAAAACAAGTCCTACATTAGAAGTAATAAAGGTAAAGATAAATGATGTTGAAGATGAAATTCTAAAAGCTTCTATTATTGATAAATTAAAAGATGCTTGGAATGTTAGAGAATCAAGTGACTTAGAGTTTGTTCAGAAAGAAACTATCAAGTTTTGTAAAAATCAAAAATTAAAAAACGCAATCATTGATTCGGTAGTCCTACTAGAAAATCAAGAATATGATGAAATCAAAAAGAAAGTTGATGAAGCAATGTCAGCAGGAAGTGAAAGAGATTTGGGACACGATTATTTAGTAAGTTTAGACGATAGACTATCTAAATCAGCAAGAGAAACCGTTAAATGTGGTTGGGGTGAAATAGATGAGATTATGGATGGTGGTCTAGGTGGTGGAGAACTTGGTGTTATAGTTGCACCAGCTGGTATCGGTAAGTCTTGGGCTTTACAATGTATTGGAGCTGAGTGTTTAAAGAGAAACAAAACCGTAGTTCATTATTCACTAGAGTTAAATGAAAACTATGTTGGATTGAGATATGATACTATATTTACTGGAATAACAACATCAAATATAAAATATTATGTTGAAGATGTTAAGAAAAAATTAGAAAAATTACCTGGAAAACTGATGATTAAATATTATCCAACAAAATCAGCGTCAGTCCAGACACTAAGTTCACACCTAAAACAATTAGAATTACAAGAAATAAAACCTGACATAGTATTAGTTGACTATGCTGATATCTTAATGGGTGTTGGTAAAGAAAAAAGATTTGTATTAGAGTCAATATACGAAGACCTACGAGCTTTAGCAGGGGAAATGAATTTACCAATATGGACTGCTTCACAAGCAAATCGTTCATCATTAGAAGAAGAAGTGATTGATGCTACAAAAGTATCGGAATCTTATTCTAAAATTATGATTGCAGACTTTGTTATGAGTATGTCCAGAAAAGTAGAAGATAAAGTTAGTAAAACAGCAAGATTTCACATTATCAAGAACAGATTTGGTATCGATGGTATAACATTTCCATCAAAAATGGATACTGAACTTGGTAAAATTGATATCTATAAATCTAATTCAAAACACGGAGTCCAACAACAAAAGAAAATGGACAACTCTGAGGAGTTTTTACGAAAAACTTTGGCAGATAAATTAAAAATACACGAAAAAGAAGTAGAAGGTTTTGAATAATTATATATTTATATTAGAACAAAACAGATTAAAAATTAAAAGGAGTTTCAATGCAATTTCAGTTATCAGATAATTTTGTAGACAAATACAAAAGAAAAAAACCACCATTCGGGTTCAACGGATTGGGTGAGTTAGTTTATATGAGAACCTATTCTCGAATCAAGGAAAATGGAAAAAATGAAAGATGGTGGGAAACCGTCAAAAGAGTGGTAGAGGGAACTTATTCAATGCAAAAAAATTGGATAGATTCACATCAATTAGGTTGGAATCCTTGGCAAGCACAAAAGTCTGCACAAGATATGTATGACAGAATTTTTAATATGAAGTTTTTACCGCCTGGTCGTGGACTATGGGCAATGGGAACAGCAATCACAGAAGAAAAAGGATTGTATGCAGCATTAAATAATTGTGCTTTTGTATCTACAAAAACATTAAAAGAAGACTACGCAAAACCATTTTGTTTCTTAATGGACGCCTCAATGTTAGGTGTTGGAGTAGGATTCGATACTAAAGGAGCGGGAGAAATAATCGTTAAGGGTGTTGATAAGAGTAGAGAAACAACAAAATATCAAATACCAGACACAAGAGAAGGTTGGGTTGATTCACTTAAAGTATTATTAGAGAGTTATTTTCACGGAACTTCACCGATTGAATTTGATTATAGTCTAATTAGATTAGCTGGTGAGCCAATCAAAGGATTTGGTGGTGTTTCGAGTGGTCCAGAACCATTAGAAGAAGTCCACGAGGATATCAGTAAGGTATTAGAAAATAATAGTGGAGAACCGATTACTATTACAACAATTGTAGATATTATGAATCTGATTGGTAAATGTGTTGTAGCAGGTAATGTTAGAAGAACAGCAGAAATTGTGTTCGGTGAACCAGATAATGACGAATACTTAGATTTAAAAAATTATAAGGTTAATCCACACAGAGACCAATTTGGTTGGACATCAAACAATTCAGTATTTGCAGAACTTGGTATGGACTACTCAGATGTTGCAAAAAGAATTGTAGATAATGGTGAACCTGGTTTCGCGTGGTTAGAAAATATGAGACATTATTCTCGTATGAAAAATGGTGGTGATAATAAAGACCATAGAGCAATGGGTGGAAATCCTTGTTTAGAACAAACACTAGAATCTTATGAACTATGTTGTTTAGTGGAAACATTCCCAAACAATCACGATTCATTAGAGGATTATAAAAAAACCTTAAAGTTTGCTTATTTATACGCAAAAACTGTCACACTAGGAAGAACACATTGGTCAGATACCAACAGAGTTATGTTGAGAAATAGACGAATTGGTTGTTCAGTAAGTGGTGTCGCACAATTCATTACAAATCGTGGAATACACGAACTAAAAAATTGGTTAGAAGAAGGGTATAGTAATATACAACATTGGGATAAAGAATATTCTGATTGGTTTGCTATTCCAAAGTCAATTAAGACTACTTCAGTAAAACCAAGTGGTACGGTTTCTTTATTAGCCGGAGCTACACCTGGTTTACATTATCCAGAAAGTCGTTTCTACACAAGAAGAATCAGAATATCAATAAATTCTGAATTAATTGAACCATTAAAGAAAGCTGGATACAAAATAGAACCAGCCTTTGGTTCAGAAGACTCAACATTGGTGGTAGAAATACCAGTTGATGTCGGTGAGGGAATTAGAACAGCTAGTGAATTAACAATATGGGAACAATTCTCATTAGCAGCATTTATGCAACGACATTGGGCTGACAATCAAGTCAGTTGTACCGTGACATTTGACCCCGATACAGAGGGAGAACAAATCCCGCATGTCCTTAAATACTTTCAATACCATTTGAAAGGTATTTCACTCTTACCAAGACACGGTTATGGAGCATACAAACAGATGCCTTATGAAGCTATTGAAGAAAAGGAATATAACAAACAAATTAAAAAATTAGGTAAATTAAATTTTGGTGTTATTAAGAACGAAGAAGCGGAAGTTGACAAGTTTTGTAACAATGATTCTTGTGAATTACCTGGACTTCCAGAAATAATAGATGAAAAATAGTTTTCTTACAGGCAAACAACACACCTGGATAAAAATGTGTTGTCAACAAAAACAAGGAGAATGATTATGAATTATCGTAATCTTTTAGTATTGTTTATGGTAACCACGGGATTGTTCGCGCAAAACCTAATGGGAACCGTATATGATGCGAACTCAAAACCACTTGAAGGCGCTAATGTCGTTTTAGTTGGAACAGACTTGGGAGCTACAGCATCTTTTGAAGGTGGATGGGCAATCATAGATGTTCCTGCAGGAACTTATGACCTAACAGCTTCTTTCATAGGGTATTCACCAATGACTAAATCAGTCACTGTTGGTGGATTTGGAAATGTAACAGCTAACTTCGTTTTAGAAGTTGGAGTTGTTATGTTATCAGATGTTGAGGTATTAGCTTCTAGAGCATCTCAACGAACACCGGTAGCCTTCACTAATGTTACAAAAGAAGATATGGAATTAAGACTTGGTTCACAAGACCTTCCAATGATTCTTAACACAACACCAAGTGTTTACGCTACACAACAAGGTGGTGGTGCGGGTGATGCTCGTATCAACATTCGTGGTTTTAATCAACGAAATATCGCAGTAATGATAAACGGAGTTCCCCAGAATGATATGGAGAATGGTTGGGTTTACTGGTCTAATTGGGATGGAGTAGGAGATACAGCCGCTTCAATTCAAGTTCAAAGAGGACTATCAGCAGTAAATCTAGCAACGCCATCAATTGGTGGAACAATGAATGTCTTAACTGACCCGACAGCCTTTGATAAAGGTGGTAGATTCAAACAAGAAGCAGGAGAGGGTGGTTTTCTTAAAACTACTTTCAACTACAATACTGGTCTTATGTTAGATGACAAGTTAGCTTTGAGTGGAACCGTTGTTCGTAAAACAGGTGATGGACTTGTTGACGGGACCTGGACTGACGCTTGGGCATACAACTTTGGAGTAAGTTATGCAGTAAGCGACAAACAGCGTTTTGAAATGTACGCAATCGGTGCACCACAAAGACACGGACAAAATCTATACAAACAAAATATCGCTACTTACTCACAAGAGTTAGCTGGTGATGTTGACGGATACGATACTGACGCTTTCGCAGAAGGTGAAAAGTTCGAAACCGAAGCAGGTAGATTGTTCAATCAAAATGTCGCACCTATTGACCCATCATATACAGGTGAACAATACTGGTATATGTATGGAGCGAACACAACTAAGAGATATAGTTCAACTTTCTTAAATGAAAGAGAAAACTATTTCCACAAACCATTAGTGAACATTAATCACTTTTTAGAGATAAATGACAAGACTCGTATGAGTTCAGTTCTTTATTGGAGTGGTGGTTCAGGTGGTGGAACAGGAACTTACGGAAGTGTAAGTAGAATGCCAGCAGTTGAAGGAGAAAGATGGTATGCATCTTCACCTTGGACTTGGGATTGGAATGCTGAAATAGCACAAAATTCTGACAACATTGATGAAAACTTCTCATCAACTGAAAATCGTTCAACAGGAATACTTCGTAATTCTATTAATCGTCAAGACACATATGGTTTAATTAGTAAAATGAACTATGTTGTAAATGATGAATTAGAACTACAAATGGGTATTGACTGGAGAACAGCATCTATTGAACACGCTAGAGAAGTTCGTGATTTATTAGGTGGTGATTATTATGTTGACTATTCAGACGACAACTTCGAAGAAGGTAAAGTCGTTCGTTTAGGAGACGAAATAGCATACCACAATGATACAACTGTAGATTGGTTAGGTGGATTTGTTCAAGCAAATTACACTACTGACAAGATGAATGTATATGGAATGGGTGGACTATCAAGTATAGAATACTCTTACCAAGACCACTTCACCATAGAAGATGAAGTCATTAAAGCAGAACCAATTTCAACATACCAAGTTAAAGGTGGAATGATGTATGATGTTAACCCAGATATGAGTGTATTTTTCAACACAGGTTTAGTTGAGAAAGCACCTATTATGGATAATGTAATATATTATGACGGAACCGTAGCATCAGACCCAAGTAATGAGAAATTCTTACACAATGAGTTTGGTGTAAATTACAGGTTTGGTAAACTTGGATTAAATGCAAGTGCTTATAACACAGATTGGAAAGATAGAAATCTTACAAAATCAGTAACAACTGGTCAAGGAGATTCAGGTGATACTGATGTTATCTTCCTAACGGGTGTTAATCAAAAGCACTCAGGTGTAGAACTTGAAACTAACTATATGGTAAACGATATGTTAGAGTTAATGTTCGTAGCATCATTTGGTAATTGGAAATTTGATGGAGACGCTAACGGAAATTATCAGGAAACTGAATATAATTCCGAAGGTCAAGCTGTTGGATATAAAACAACCGAATACGCTTATGCACTTGACGGATTGTATGTGGGTGATATGCCACAAACATCTTATGTATTAGGAGTAACTCTTACACCTATCAAGGATTTAAGAATACAAGCAATACACAAAATGTATGACAAGAACTACTCTGATTGGTCACCATCAGCTCGTGAATTTGACGGGACTAATGATGATGCAGACAGAGCTCAAGTTTGGGAAGCACCAAACTATAACAGACTTGATTTACATATGTCTTATAAACTTCCAAAAGTCAAAGACTTGGATATGATGCTAACAGCAAATATCTTCAATGCTCTTGATGAAGTTTATGTTCAAGACGCAGTTGACAATAGTCAATACAATGGTTATGGGAGTAAGAATCACTTAGCTCATAACGCAGAAGTATTCTTGGGAACACCAAGATACGCTAACATTGGATTATCTATTGGATTCTAAATAGTTAGAAAGATTATAGTGGGGCGAATACATCGCCCCCTATTTTCAAAAAAATACTTGACATTAACAAAAATTATTACTATATTTATTATATGAAAACAATAGGTTATTACAGCTAAAAATATGTTTCAAAACATTTATTACGACAGAGAAAAAAGAAAGATTCACATTTGGGATGATACAAAGGGTTATTTCTCTATGCCTTACAAACGATATGCGTATGTAAAAGATAGAGGTGGAACTCACACATCAATTTATGGTGACAGATTAAAAAAAGTTTGGAATTTTGATAGAGATATGGAAACTTTTGAAAGTGATGTTGTTCCAGAAATACGAACATTAGTAGATTTATATTATGACTCTGATGAAATATCATTAGGACATACAAGGTTATATTTTGATATTGAGGTAGAGGTTACTGATGGATTCCCAAGTCCTGATACAGCTCCAAATAAAATAACTTCAATAGCGTTCTATGAGGATACAACAAACCAATACTATTGTTATGCTTTGGATGAGGGGAATCGAATAGAGGGTTATGAGAAGGATGATTTAATCGTAGAAATTTTCAAATCAGAAGAAGAACTATTACAACAATTTTTTACAAAGTATTCAGAAATACAACCAACAATATTAAGTGGTTGGAATACAGACACATTTGATATTCCTTATCTATACCACAGAACAGAAAAAGTTTTGGACCAATATGTAGCTAACACATTATCACCAATAAATCAAGTAAAATTAAATACCATTTCAGGTAAATATGAAATCGCTGGTGTATCATCATTAGACTATCTACGACTTTATAAAAATTTAACATTCTCACAAAGACAATCTTATCGTTTGGATGCAATAGCAGACTTTGAATTGGGTGAAAAGAAAGTTGAATATGATGGAACTCTTAATGATTTGTACGAACAAGACATACAGAAGTTTATTGACTACAATGTTCAAGATGTTAGACTGATTAAAAGATTAGACGATAAGTTGGATTATATTGATATTGCTCGTGGTATATGTCACATTGGTCATTGTCCTTACGAGGAAATATATTGGTCATCACGATATATTGAGGGAGCGATATTAGTATATTGTAAAAAAGTTGGATTGATAGCACCAGATAAAAGACGAGATGGTAGAAAATTGATGGGTCAAGATATGTTTGAAGGAGCGTATGTTCAAGACCCACAACGCGGAAAACACGATTGGGTGTATGATTTAGATGTAACTTCAATGTATCCTTCAGTTATGAGAACATTAAATGTTTCTCCAGAAACAAAGATTGGTAAACTAGAAAATTGGAACGCGGAAGATTATATCAAGGGTGGTGGTAAGAAAACTTATACCCTAATGAGAGATGAGAAGGTTAGAGGAAAATTTGATGAAAAAGAATTAAAACATTTTCTAGATGAAAATCCAGTTTCTATAGCATCCAATGGTGTAATTTATAGAACAGACAAACTTGGTTTGATTCCAGCCATATTAACAAAATGGTTTGAACAACGAGTTGAGTTTAGAAGACTAGCTAAGAAGTTTTCTGATGCCGGAGATAAAGAAAAATACAACTACTTTAACAGAAGACAATATCTACAAAAGGTTCTATTAAATTCTATTTATGGTGTATTGGGTCTATCAGTATTTAGATTTTATGACACAGATAACGCAACAGCTGTTACAACAACAGGACAATCTTTAATTAAATTTACAAAGAAAATAGCAAATAATTTCTATAATAAAGAATTAGACAATGATACGGATTATTGTATTTATATTGATACAGACTCGGTATTCTATTCTGCTATCCCTTTGATTGAAAAAAGATTTCCCAATGAAAATTTATCAGAAGTTATGATGACACAACGAATCCTAGAAATAGCTTCGGAAGTTCAGAATTATATTAATTTGGGTTACGATTATTTTGCTAAAAGATTTTGTAATATACCTGGTGACCATCAGTTTGAAATAAAACAAGAATTGATAGCTAAGTCAGGATTATTCATTACTAAAAAAAGATATGGTATGAAAATTATTAATGATAATGGTGTTAAAGTTAATGAAACAATGGTAAAAGGACTAGATACCATTCGTTCCAACTTCCCAAATGCTATGAGAAGTTTAATGAAAGAGGTATTGGAGGATATATTATTAAGTGTTCCAAAAGATAAGATTGATACAAGAATTTTAACATTTAAAAAAGAATTGTTATCAAAACACTATGACGAGATTGCTATGCCAACGGGTGTAAAGAAAATAAAAAAGTTTATAGAGAATAGTAAGAGAAATTCATTCACAACATCAAATGAAAAAGCAGTAATTACTGCACATAAAAAGGGAACACCAGTACACGTAAAAGCTTCTATCAACCATAATGATTTACTGAGATACTTTGGTGACGACAAGAAATATCAGTTTATCGCAGATGGAGATAAGGTTAAATGGATTTACTTAAAAAATAATCCTATCGGTATGGCAACAATAGCTTTCAAAGGACACGAGGACTCACCAAAAGTTATCAAGTTTATAAAAGAGTATGCTGATTATGAGAAAATGTATCAGAAAGCATTAGAGAAGAAAATAGCAATGTTTTATGAAAGTTTAAGGTGGGGTTTACCTAGGGATAAAAGTTCTACTATTGAAAAGTTTTTTTGATTTTGAGGATATAAAATGATATTTATTAATAATAAAAGGTTATACAATAAGGAGTTATAACAATGGATAAAAGTAAGTTAATTAAATTCGTTAACAAATACTATCTTGGCGGTAATGTCAATTCGGTAGTTGTTAAATCCAATGGAAGTAGTTTATCAACAAGATTTGTTTCTGGTGATAAATCACTATTGGGTGAAGTAAAACTAAACAACTACTCGGTGAAAGAAGCTGAGTTTGGTGTTTATACAACTGATGTTTTATTGAAAGTATTATCGGTATTAGATAATGATATTTCAGTAGACTTAGTTAAGTCAGGTGAAAAAGTTATTTCATTAGACGCAAGTGATGGTGGAGCAAAGGTTAAATATATGTTGTCAGACCTTTCAGTCATTAATACACCACCAATATTGAAACAAATACCAGAGTTTGAACTACAATTAAAAGTGGATAAAACTTTTATAAGTAAGTTTATTTCAGGTAAAGGAGCACTACCAGACACAGAATCATTCACAATTATATCGGGTGATAAAACTGAAGTGGTAATAGGTTATTCATCTATTGCAACTAATCGTGTAGCTATTCCAGTTGAAAACAAGACAGACAACACAATAGATAATATATCTTTTAACGCAAACCTATTTAAAGATGTATTAGACGCAAACAAGGAATGTGATTCTGCAACATTAGAAGTTAGTTCTGAAGGATTAGCAAGAATTACTTTTAATATCAATGATTATGAATCAACATATTATCTTGTTGCGGTTCAAAATGTAAACTAATATGAAACAATTAGAGGGATTAAGAATACTACATTTCCAATCCCCAGTTAGATTCGATAGTAGTGGTGTATTTCAACACGAGTTTGATTCTAACTATAAGGTATTGGATAAGACAATAACATTTTTACCAAAATGTCATCATTATGTAGTTGTGCCTGAAAAACACAATATACCAGATGATAGGGAAAATGTTACCTTGATTCCATTTAAATATCCAAGAGATGTTTTATCAAATCGTTCACATTTTGATGGAGTATCATTTAGAAATTTATTTGATTTTCGTTTTATGGATTTTGATTTTGTATTTTGTCACCAACCTGAAAAACTATATAATATATTAGTATCGTTTAATGATAAGAGGTATGGACAAAATATGGGTCGTTTCATATTCTTTCATTGGGTTGATTGTCCACAAAGTCGTTCATCATCTGCTATACCACCGTCTTATTTAAGACAATTAGAAGCTATACAACAATGTGATAAAACATTTTTTCACACAGATATTTCTTCTAAATGGTTAGAGAGAAACTACTCAAATAAACAATCTACTAAATTAAATTCAGATTATGTAAATGATAAGACAAAAACATTTCCATTATCAAATGATAAGTTTCCAGAAGCAGTTCCATTAATAAGAGATGTTTCAAACACAATAGTGTTTAATCACAGATGGGCTAAATCAACGGGTGTAAATCGTTTTGAAGAATATATGGAAGGATTAGATTACGATATTTGGTGTACAGATTCAAAAGCACCAAAAGAATATAAAGCTCAAGGATTGAGTAGACCAAAATATAGATATTTACTTGAAAATTCTCTTTGTAGTGTTTGTTTTGTTGATAATTATGCAACTTGGAATCTATCGATACAAGATGGATTATCATTGAAAAAACCTGTTTTGATATATGACCACCCTACTATGAGAAAAGTTGTTGGTGAAGATTATCCATTGTTTTTCAAGACAAAAGAGGATTTTCAGTATAAGTTAAAGAATCTACCAAAAGAATTTGAGTGGGAATTACCTAATTATGATGAACAATTTAAAGAGAATGTTTTAACTTCTCTTAATGATATTATGACTAAGGAAAGAAAACATATACCAAAAGACGCACACAATTGGTTATATTGTATAGAGAATGGTATTAACTTTAAAAATGATATTATTAAACAAGTTCAACCAAATATACAATTAAATTCGGTATGGCAATATATTCGTAGATATTTATTAGAAATAGGAGTAAAAGATAATTACAAAAGTCCTTATGTAAGTTATTCTATTCCCGACGAATTAAAAAAAGACTTGACATTGTTAACAAAAAATGTTAAATTAGAATTAACACCAAGACAGAAGTCTGAAAAGGCTATAGTCAAAAAACATACTTGGTTTTAGGAGAAGGATATGATGAATAAAAACAAAGAACATACATTATTTGTAGAAAAATACAGACCGGTTAGTTTAGAAAACTACATTGGTAACGAACATTTAAAAACAAAAGTTAGTAAATATATTTCTACGGGTGATATTCCACATTTGTTATTACACGGAAAAGCAGGAACCGGTAAAACAACATTAGCTAAATTATTGGTTAGTAATATTGATTGTGACCAAATGTATGTAAATGCGTCCGATGAGAATAATGTAGAAACGGTAAGAAATAAAATTAAAATGTTCGCTTCATCAGTTGGTTTTAAAGATTTAAAAGTTATTATATTAGATGAATGTGATTTCTTGACACCAAACGCTCAAGCTGCACTTCGTAATCTTATGGAGACATTTTCAAAACATTGTAGATTTATTTTAACTTGTAATTATGTAGAAAGAATAATCGACCCAATACAGAGTCGTTGTCAGTCATTTCAGATTATACCACCTTCAAAGAAAGAGGTAGCTATACACACATCAAGTATTTTGAGTACCGAAGGTATTTCCTTTGAGACTGAACAGATTGTGACTATGGTTAATTCAAGTTACCCAGACATTAGAAGAATTATTAACGCTGTTCAAAGAAATATTGTAGATAATAATCTTGTTGTAGATACAGAGAGTGTAGTTAGGAATGATTATAAATTACAAGTATTAGAAATATTACAAACACAAGATAAGAAAAATGCTTTTAAGAACTTAAGACAATTATTAGCAGATTCACAAATCAGAGATTACGCAGACTTGTTTAGATTATTATATGACGAAGTAGATTCGTATGGTAAAGGACATATCGCAGAAGTTATATTAACAATAGCTAAATATGAGTTATCTGATGCTCAAGTAGTTGATAAAGAAATCAACGCTATGGCTATGTTAATTGAAATTTTAAATAGTATTAAATAGGAGAATAAATGTTAACAGATAAAAAACAACAAGCAAATGTC
>Ga0209535_1001412_pt1 | contig 16381 bp, 8 predicted proteins | sample LinPmetageLP28_FD_184041 | JGI IMG/M metagenome (GOLD analysis project Ga0209535, IMG submission 184041) | Marine viral communities from the Pacific Ocean - LP-28 (SPAdes) (version 2) | ecosystem: Environmental > Aquatic > Marine > Oceanic | place: Pacific Ocean | collected 2009-08-22 | reverse complement strand
TATATGATAATGATAACTCTCTTTTATTAGCGGAGCCTGAAATTACTCAAAGTTTTAAAGGTATTGAAACAAATCCTTCACTTGGATCGTCAAGCTCCAAAGATTATTTTGCACAAAATCCAACATATAGCGACAGTATAATAGGTTATGGTAGAAGATATGGTAGCAGTCCTGAAAATTTACAAGTAAATGGTGTATTTATACACGATGAAGCAAACGGTAAATTTGGATTTAGCAGCAATCTTTCAGGTAAAAACTTATTATTACATTATGTATCAGATGGGCTTGGCACTGATGCGGAAATGAAAATACACAAAATGGCTGAAGAAGCTGTTTATAAATATGTAGCACACGCTATATTATCTACTAAAGCAAATGTTCCTGAGTATATTGTTAATAGATTTAAAAGAGAAAGAAGAGCAACAATGCGTAATGCTAAATTAAGATTATCAAATATTAAATTAAATGAGCTTTCTCAAATAATGAGAAATAAGTCTAAGCATCTTAAACACTAATTAAATGCCAGAAATTAAAAAAACATTCCTTAGGGGAAGAATGAATAAAGACCTCGATGAGAGACTTATACCTGATGGTGAATACAGAGATGCTGTTAATATACAAGTATCTAGTACAGAGGGTAGCGACGCGGGAACTATTCAGAATATATTAGGTAACGAACAACTTCCAATTGATGCAGCGGCGGCAACTAAAGTTTTTTTAAATTTTGGTTCTAATGCAGAATGTGTGGGTAGTATAGAGGATGATGACAAAGGGATAATATACATATTTTTAAAAGGTAATACTGTTAATGGTATTGTAGAATATAATGTTACCACTAAAATAATACGCCCTTTAATTATAGATGCAACAGCTTCTATTTTGAAATTTGGTGGAAATAAAATTACAGGTATATGTATTTTAGAAGAAACATTATTTTTTACAGACGGTGTAGGTGTAAATGATGGTGCAGAACCTAAAGGAATTGATATAAGGCCAGTTGATTCTAATTACGACAGTATATTTAAAGATTACTATAATCTTGATGCAAATAAAGCTAATTTTATAGATACTACACAAATTAATGGTGCAAACTTTAAATTAGAAGATATAACTGTAATATCGCCAAAACCTAGAAATGCACCAACAGTATCAATAACAGCATTAACAGCATCAACTACTACTAATAAAAAAAATGTATTTGAAGATAAGTTTGTAAGGTTTGGTTATAGATGGAAATTTAAAAATAATCAATATTCAGTTATTTCGCATTTTACTGAACCCGTATTTGATCCTAATTTAATATCAGGAACAACGTATGATTTAGAAAATGGATTTAATAATAAAATGTTAAATAACATTGGTAGTATTACATTGAGTGACTTTGATATATCAGCTAGTAATTTAAAATCTGTAGATATATTATATAAAGAAGCCAACAATACTAATATTTATATATATAAAACAATTGAAACGCCTTCAGATTTATCTAGTGGATTAACTATAACAAAAGAAAGTGTTTACTCAGTATTACCAGAAAATCAATTACTAAGGCATTATGACAATGTTCCTTTTAAAGCAAAAGCTTTAGACGCAGTAGGTAATAGACTTGTATTTGGAAACTATATTGATGGATTAAATTTAAACAACTATTCACCTGATTTCAATATTGGGGTTGGCTTAAAAACTCAACTTGAAACTAGAGATGCCATAAGTGGCACAAATGAAAGTGCAAAAAGAACAATTAAGTCTGGTAGAAATTACCAAATAGGAATTGCTTTTGAAGATCAATTTGGAAGACAAACACCTGTATTAAGTAATGATAGTGGGCTTATAAAAAGAAATTATGGGGTAACTGCGCAAACAACTTCAGTTGCTTCTGATAATGCAAATGACAGCAAACAGCTTGCTATAAAAATGGCAGGAGATGCTCCTTCTGATCCCAGAATAACACACTTTAAATTTTATATAAAAGATTCTGCAGCTGAATACTATAATTTAATAGTTGATAGTGCATATGAAGATAACGAAGATCCTAATTTTTTATGGGTTGCGTTTCCAAGCTACGAAGTAAATAAAATTAAAGAGGACGACGAAATAATACTTAAAAAAACTGGGTTAGGTACAGTAGCTTCATCCGCATCAAATTATTCTGTAGACAATGTAACATTTAAAATATTAGATATATCAGAAAGTGCTCCTGTTAACACAAGTGTTCCTGAAAAGAAAAGAGGGGTGTTTTTTGCTAAAATAAGAAAAAATTCTTTTATTGACACAAATCTTTTAAACACTCAAGGTACTGGGGGAGCTAGTTCTCTTGTTACTGATTTTGAAACTACTGAAAATCCTCCAAGCGGATCTTTGTATATGGGATTTAATGATAGTAATGGTGATAGATATGATTATTATTATAAAGATAATATAATTTATGAAAAAGAGTCAAATACTGGTTTAAGCACTACAACGGGTACTTTACCTGATGATTTATCCTCACCAAATACAGCCGCTGGAACTATAAGCTGTTCAGGGGCTAGTAATATACCTTCAGGAAATTGGTATAAACTAAGTACTGATGGTAGTTACGATGGCGATGGTGTAGGCTCTGCCGCATTAGCAACTCACGGAATTGGCGAAATTTGGTATCAAGTAAATGTAGCTCTTGTACAAGTTTATATATGTTATTCTTCGTCAACGTCAACAACACCTACTCCCGCTATATTTGAAACTATACCAGATGAAAATATATTAGATATATATTATGAAACTGAAAAATCATATCCAATTGATCAATTTAATAATACTCAAAAACTTTTATGGTATAATGCTTTTAATTTTGGAGATGGAGTTGAATCTAATAGAATAAGAGATGATTTTAATGAAACACAAATAGACACACAGGTTAGAGTTTCAACTACAGTTGATGAAGGATTTAAAGAAAGAAACAATACATCAGGTTTAATATATTCTGGATTATTTAATGCAAACAATGGTGTTAATAATTTAAATGAATTTAATACTGGTGTAAAAATAACTAAAAATTTAAATACTGAATACGGTGATATTCAAAAGCTATTTACTAGAAATACAGATATAATTGCTTTTTGTGAAGAAAAAGTTTTAAGAGTGTTAGCTAATAAAGACGCATTATTTAATGCCGATGGAAATGTTAATTTAGTATCAACAAACAATGTTTTAGGCCAAGCTGTAGCTTATAATGGTGATTATGGAATAGCTAAAAACCCTGAATCTTTTGCTTGTTATGGGAATGTAGCTTATTTCACAGATAAAATAAATGGGGCTGTTATTAGGTTGTCGCAAGATGGACTAACTTTAATATCTGATAAAGGTATGTCAGCTTTTTTTAGAAACAACTTAGCTAAAGAAGCAGGTAATATAATAGGTTCATATGATGTGTATAGCAACCAGTATATACTAACGATGCCTACCTTCGGATCATCTTTTAGTTTTAAAGAAGATTCAGATGGGTGGCCTTCAAAGTTAAGTTTTTTACCACATTCAGCATTATCATTAAAAGGAGAATACTATTCTTGTTTTGAAGGACAGCTATATTTACACAATGCACCTGGAACAGATAGAAACACTTTTTATGGGCAGTACACTCCATCAGCAGTACAATTAATTTTTAATCAAGAACCTTCTGCAATTAAAAACTTTAAGAATTTAAGCTACGAAGGAACAACTGGCTGGAAAACAGATATAGACCAAACAGGTGCGGTATTTACAGACCAACAAGATGGACAAATAATAGAATTTAAAGAAAAAGAAGGTAAATATTTTGGATTAATATCAGGTATTGATACTAAATTAGATAAAGCAGAAATAAGTAGTGCTGAATTATCAACAAGATTAAAAGATTTTTCAATTCAAGGATTAGGTAATATAAGTGCAATAGTGGGGATAAGGCCTTTTACTTGTACTGATGCAGGATTTGCAATTGCGGATAGCAATACAACAACTGATGGTACAACAGCAATAACATCGTTATCTAAAAGTACAGTAACCGCTGGAACAATTAAATCAGTATCACCTGTTAATATGGTGGTTGGCTCACAAGGATATACTGCTACAATAACAGTACCAAATGGATTTACTAATTCTGGTGCCACTATAGATTGTAATGATAATGCTACTGGAACTGCTGTGACTCCTGCATTTACTTGTACAACAGCGGCTTTGACAATAAATAATGGTACAGTAGGTGCTACAGTAACAGGCAGCGTAAGTGCAGGCACAATTTCATCTTTTACTCCAAATACTTATCAATTAGGCAGCTTTACTTATACAGCTGTTATTGCAGCGCCGGGCAGCGGATTTAGCAATAATAGTGCTAATGTTAGTTGTACAGGAACAGCTACAGGTACCGCTGCGGTTTGTGGATATACTTTAGTTCACAATGATACTTATGCAAGCGGAGGTACAACAATAACGGGATCAAGTTTTGGAAGTAGTTATACTGACAATGATGCTATAAGCTTAACAGCAAGTTCTGGCAATATATGTATTGGTGGTAGTTGTACAGCTAGCGCAACTAGTGTGAATACAACAAAAAGTGCTTTAGCTGGCGGTATAGTTATTAGATTTACAGAAGGAACTGCAACTGTTACTGCGGTAACAACAGGAGGATTATGTTCTGATACAAGAGTTTTACAATTACCTGAATCAGGATTTTCTATATTAGGGGCAGGAGCAGCTTTTACATATGATAGTCATATTTTAACAGCCGCTCACCCTAGTACAACTTTAACTAGCTTTCAATGGCATAAAAGTGCTTCTTCTGGTTTTACACCATCAACTAGCACAGCAATTGCGGGGGCAACTTCTTTAACATTTGACGCGACACAAGAAGCAACAGGAACTGTATATTATAAAGTTTTTGTAAATGGTGCTTCTAATTCAAGTCAAAAAGCAGTTGTATTTTCAAATAGACCACAATTAAGTGGTTTAAAGTTTATTGCGGGAGGAAGTGCGGCAGACCCATCAGTTTGTACTTCTTCTACAACAAAAAACGTTTTTGTTAAACCATTAAGTGCAAACTTAGAAACAGCAACAGAATTTTTCTCAGATGTTGCTGGTAATAAAAGCTCTTTAACAGGATCTTATTCCGCTACAATATCAGGGACAGCTAAATATAGGTTTGTTAGTTCTACAGGATTACCTAATCCAATAGTAACATGTGGATCATCTAGTAGCGCAGGAGGAGAATCAGAGGTACAAAAAGTAAAAGTAAAAGATTGTAGAAATACAATTTCAAAAATTATTGTAGACATAACGCTACCAGCTAGTCAAAACACATTGGCTGTAGGTAATGTTATATCGTTTACTAGTGATATAGGAAGTAATACATTTTTTCATGTTACAGATATTAATGTTACAGGAGCTGCTGATCATTCAAGAACTTTAAGTGCAACTCACACCTCTTGTTTAGTTGCTGACCCACCAACAATTGATTTAACAGGTTCAGTAACTGTTTTTGCTGGGGCAAGTATTAGTTTAAATGCACAACCAGCATTTACACCACAAGGTGCTTCGTTTACATATATATATAGGAAAAGCACAGATGGCAGTACACCTTCTACTATATTATCTACAACTACAAATGCTAATATAACAGACACAGCGCCAACTACTGCTGGAACAAATAAATATACTGTTGAAATACAAAGCACAAGCCCATTAATTAAATCAGATCCGCCTAAGGAGGTTGGTGTTACTGGATACCACGCACACACCCTGCAATACGCCAGCGGTGGTTCTATATCTAATAGTGCTTGTACAGCTACAGGTACCACAAAAGATGTTTTTGCTGATATTAATTATATAGCAGGAACTATAACTCAATTATACACATCAGCTGCTGGTAGTACATCGTCGTTTTCAGCGGGTACATATTCAGATGGAAACATACATGGTTATTTTAATGCCAGCGGAGTATTACAAAATCAATGGCTATCCTGTCCAGTACAAGCATCCCCTAGTGTTGTAATAAAACACCCCAATACTTCAGGTAGTGCAGCAAATGTAACAGGGGCAAACCCTTTTGCAGCAATTGCCTTAGTAGCTGATTCAAATGAAGCAATGGGTTCTAGCAAAACTTTTTCTTGGACAAAAGCAATTGGGAGTGGCAACAGCGGTTCATTTGGAGGAAATGTAGATAGTATTGCTGCGGAACTGTCAACTACTGAAAAAAACGCAATTGGAGTAGGTACTATAACTCATACGTATGGCGTAACTGTTAATGACGGTACAGGTAATTATACAGACACAATTAATGTTACTTGGCAAGGTGTAGCACAACAAGTGGCTGTAACAAAATGTGTTGGGGGTGGAACATATTATGCTAAAATTACTAATTCTTCAGGTTGGCCAGTTAATGCGGTACTTAACTTGGAAGGAAGTGGTTTTGATAATGGTTGTTATAAAGTAACAGATAATAACAGTACAGGTCAAACTTATACATCAGTGATAGTAGCTGGTGGTTATCCTTTTACATTCACATCAACTTGTTGTCAATGTTCCACTTGTACTGTAGCAATAACCGGATCAAATGCAGGTACTTTGGGAACTGGTGTAGAAATAACAGTCGGTACACCTTCAGGTTTTACATTAGCACAAAGTGACCCTATATATAGATGGTATAGAAAAGTAGGCCTTGGAGGCAATTATGTTTTACAATCAGCGTATAATAATGATGCAACTCCAACTTTTAATGAAACAGGTAGCCCAGCAGATTATTATTACAGGGTAGATGTATATGGAACAAACGCAACAAGCTCAGGACATTTAGCTTCTACCGAGCATTTAATAACTTGGTCACAACCAACAAATCCAACGCCTAGGTCCTTCCAAATGATAAATTTATTAACAGATTGTTCAGGTACAGAAGGCGCTGGCCAAGTTGTTTATGGTAGAATAACATCTAATATAACAGATGCAGCGGCAAATGCTTATATAGGCACAGTAGCATCAATAACAGGTAATACAACAACTTGTTTTCAAATTCAACAAGAAGTTACTCATGACACATCTTATCCTATTTTAACATCTCATGCAACCTGCAATAGTTGTTACAGTACATTAACAACAGATTGTAGTATGTCTATGTCAGTTAATAGCACTTATGACTCTGTCAATGGTACAGCTGATTTTACAGCAGTTATAGGTACAAGTGCCGCAGCAACCGACACTATATCTTTAGCAGCAACAGATGGTAGTTTAGTAAGCCCAACAAGTACAACAGTAAGTGCTTTAGAAGGAACATTAACTGTAGACATAGGCTCTGGAAAAACATTAAGAGCAACAATAACCAGTGGTACCTGTATAAACACAGCTGTTACTAGACAAGCACCTTCAGCCGCTTGTCACGCAATAACAGTACATTACACTACAAGTAATCCTGCTACAGACTCTACAGCTAAAGCAAATTTATGTGGTGGTGGCCCAACAGAATCTAGACGTTTTAATGCTTCATCTTTATCATTGGCAACGCAAGTATTCTCTTCAAGAAATGATTGTACAACTGGATTGTCTTCAGTTAGGTATTTTTCTACAGATAATACAAATTACCATGTTTGGAATGGATCATCTCTTTCAAACGCAATTCCATTGAACTGTAGCGCAAGTGGAAATATACAATAGCGTTTAACTATAATTTAAAAAACGTAATAATAACAACATGAGTCTTATAACATTAGAAACAACTTTTAAAAAAAATACTTCATTACAAGTGGGAGATCAAATATATTATCTTAGAACAGATGGTAATGTTGATAGAGTAGGACCTGTACAAAGTATAGGTGATAACTATATAGTGTGTGAAGGTGAAGGTAATTTATCACAACTTATAGGTTCTAGTTATATATTTTTTGGTAAAGACAATAGTAAAAACCTTTCAGGTTTAATAGGCTATTATGCAGAAGTAAATTTAAAAAACGACTCAAAAGATCATGCGGAGTTATTCGCAGTAAACTCAGAAATATTTATAAGCAGTAATTAATATGGATCCAATATCATTAGTAGCAGCGGCAGTCCCTTCTATTGTTTCAGGAATAGGAAGTCTTTTTGGAGGAAGAAAAAGAAGGAGAAGAGAAAATGCAGCACAAAATCAATACAACCAAGCTTTAGCTGGATATAAAAACTTTGAATTCAAAAATGCTTTTGAAGGATTAGAAAACCCTATGGAAGATTTAAGGGTTTCAACTGAAGCAGCTGAATTTCAATCACAACAAGTGCAACAAGGTTTAGCACAATCATTAGATGCTTTAAGAGGCGCAGGTGGCGGAACAGGGGCGGCAGCGGTTGCACAAGCAATGGCTGGGCAGCAAGCTAAAACTCAACAACAAATAGCAGCAGATATTTCTAAACAAGAAGTAATGAATGAAAGAATGTCAGCACAAGCAGCAATGAGAATGCAAGCTATGGAAGCGCAAGGTGCAATGGCTGTACAAACACAAGAGTTTGGAAGAGAAAGCACAATACTAGGTATGCAACAACAAGAATTAGCGGGTGCTAGAAAAGCAAGAGCAGAAGCAACATCAGCATTAGGAGGAATGTTTGGTGGAATAGCAACAGCAGGTATAGGCGCTGGGTTATCAGGGGCAGGGCCTTTATCATTTTTACAAAAAACACCAACAACATTAGGTAGTGATACAATAATAAATTATGGCGGCAGATAAAAGTTTAATACAAGGAGCAGCGGCATTAGCGCAGGCAGATTCAGCAATGGGATCAGCTTTTACAAAAGGAGCAGCAGCGGGTGCGGCACCAGTCACAAAGCAATTATTTTTAAACATTGAAAAAGAAAATAAGCTTGAAAACGAAATGACTAAAAGGGCAGAGGACATAAACATGAAAATTATGACCAATCCAAATTTAGCAGGTGAATATCATGATGACATAAAAAATGCAGCTACTACAACAAGAACAGAAATATTAGATGTAGCTAAAGATAAAAGCTTATCAAGATCTGAAAGAAATAGACTAATAACAGAAAAGGTAGATGGGTTTAATTCTCTTACGTCTAAGTATTTAGTTGGTCAAAAGTCTGAATCGCTCTTTCTTAAAGGTATTGAAAAAGGTAATTATAGTGCAGAAAACCCTGAATTAAATGAAAACGCAAATGAAATATCAAAATATTTTGCTGGGGAGGAAGGCAAAGAAGTTGATAGAACTGAAACTGGGTATGTATTTAAAAATTTTAAAGGTGGTGAAGATTTAGTTGTTAATTATAATCAAATAGATAATTATATACCTAAAGTAAAAGATGAGGTTTCATTAAAAACACTTAATCAACAATTAAACTCAGAAGCAAGATTACATGATATAGAGGATGCGGGAGCTGCAGCAAAACGCATAATGCAAAACTTTGGAGAGAGCCAACAAAGAAACCTTTTATCAAATACATATAATATAAACGTTCAAGGCATGTCACCTAAAGATTTAGAATTTAATTTAGAAAAAGCTATAGCTGAAGATTATAAAGGCAGAGTAACTCAAGATCCAATTAAACAGGCAGAAATAAATAGAGGTAGAAAAATAAATCAATTTAAAACATTATTTGGACAACTTGATAATTTAAAAGTAAATAAATCCGGAGGAAGAGATAGTAAGAAATTTTCAGTTTCAAACTTACCTTCTAACTACAGCACATTCCCTCAGACTTATGAAGATGAAGATGATAATGTAGTAGAAACTGGTAATATAGACATAGTAGATAATTCAACAGGAATACAAATTACTGTTAAGCCTACTATGAGTGCTGCAGATATTGCAAAAAAATTAAAAGGTGTTTATAGACAACAATCTATAAGTTTAGGTGATGATTTTGGGTTTTTTATACCACCAACACCCCCAAATTAATAAAATAAAATAATATGTTTGAATACAACGGAAAACAATATACACAGGAGCAAATGGAAGGATTTGCTGAAAAAAACAATATGTCTCTTCAAGACTATTTAGAGGAATTTGGTATAACTAAAATACTAGAAAATTCACCGGATTTTCAAAACCCTACAATGCCGGGTGCGGTTGTAGGAGAGAACCAAGCGCCCGATACGGAATCCAACTTGGAAAATACTTCTTCGGATTCAGCTACGTCAGCAGAGGTTAATATACCAAATATTCCATTTCCGGTAACAGTTACGACTGACAAAAGAAGTACAGATGGAATGAGCTATGACGATATATTTTTGCAAGAATTTAAAAATGTAATACCGGCTTTTGCTCAAACTTGGCAAAATTTAAAAGCGAACACTGTTGATTGGTATATAAAAAAAGGGTTTGTCCCCTCTACTAATATAACCACTAATACAGCGTTAAATAGTATAAGTAAAATACCAGCTGTTCAAAACTTTAAAGAAAATGCAGCTAATTTTTTATTTAAAAATTTAATATATAAAAAAGATGACGCTGTAGAGTTTAAAGATGCTACTGAAAAATTTATGATTGACACTTATAATAATTCAGCTAGGATAGGTGATCAAATTAAATCCTCTGGTAGTTTAGTAAAAGGTATAACAGAACTAAACCCAAAAGAATTTGCGGGAGGAGCGGCACAAACAATAAGATCTTTAGTAACAACTATGGTTCCCGCTATAGCAACTAGAGGCGCTAGTATATACCCCCAAATAAGTGGGCAAATGTATGTTGATTACAATACTGAAAAAGCAAAAGCATTATATGGCGATGATCCTGAAGCTATAAACAAATTAATTGAAGAAGATAAAACAGAAGTAACAGTGCCTATGCTTTTAGCGGGTGTTGCAGCGGCGTCTGAATACGCTGGGCTTAAAGGTGTTACTGATGCTATTAAAAAAAATTTAGGAAAAAAAATAATTGGTAAATTTGCACAAACTCTTTATGCTTCAGGAGGAGAGGGTACTACAGAAATTTTTCAATCAGGAGTAGAAAGTTACAGTAAAGGTTTAGCAGGCGGTAAAAATGCAATTGAAGCTGGTGAAGATTTTTTTAATACTGTTTTTTCAGAAGAAGGTGCGGAGTCGTTTTTACAAGGAGCATTTGGAGGTGGGGTTATGACTATTGGGGGGAGTGCTATTAACAATGCATACATAACAGCTAGAGAGCAAGGTAATAATATGGGTATTGTACCTAATAATATATCTAAATTAGCTAACCTTAAAAGAGAAAGAGCAACCACAGCAGATGAAACAGTTAGAGAAGGATTAGATTTAGAAATAGAAAAATTAGAAAATGAAACTAAATCTGTAATTAAAGAAAGTAACGAGATTGTTGACAACGCGAGTGAGCAAGAAGTAACCGTATTAGCTGATGCGCAAACTGCGTTAGAATTATATAAAACAAGAGTATCAACTTTAGTTGCTAAATTAGAAGCAGGTGAAATAACTCAGCAAGAGCATGATTTCGCATTGACTGGATATGTTAATGAATATGTAAAATCCCAAGAAGCTGCAAAAAATACTATAGGTGAAATATCAACTAAAAACCAGCAAGCATCTAAAAATAATGAAGAGTTACTAGGCATTATAAAAAATCCAGAATCTACAGAGCAACAAATAGCTACGGCTAAAAATAGATTAGTTGAAAACAATCAAGGGCTAATAAATAACATAGTAAATAAAAACTTTAATCCTACATTAGATACAACTTTAACAAAAGATGATTTTACATCTGAGGTTAATGTTCAATTTTCTAATTTAATAAATTCATATAAACCAGAATCAGGAACACCATTTGGTGCATATGTAGCTCAAATTTTACCAAGAAGATTACCAGCGATATTTGATAAATTAGTTGAAACAAAAACTAATGAAGAAGGTAAACAAGAAATAATATCTAAACAGGATATAACTGAAAAACAAATTGAGGGAGAAATAACTACACAGAAAGAGGTTAAATTACAAACTGAAAAAACTAAATCTGTTAAAAATAAATTATTTACATCTAAGCTTGGTTTTGACAAAAAGTTTGTTCCAGGACAAACAGATAAAACTTTTGCCGATGTATTTTCTGAAGCTGTCGCTAAAACGTTTGGTACAAGTTTGCCTGAAGTGACTGATAAAAACTTTGTAAAAGAATTTCAGAAAAAAAATCAAGCCGAGTTAACACCTATAATTCAAAATTTATTAAAAAAAGATAAAGATACAGGTGTTGACAATTTTAAAATATTTTTAGAGCAAAACTTTGATGCTGTAATAAACCAGTTACCTCAAAGCGTTATAAATAAAAAATATAAAATGCTTAGAGAATCTGTTCTTGACGAAAGCGGAAAACAGCAAAGAGAAGATACAAAAGAGGGTAAGGGTGTTTTTAAAAGAGTTGAGCAAGAAAAATCTGATTTTATAGATTACTTTACAGCGACTGAAAACAAAGTAACAGGAAAAAAAATTGGTTCAAGCACAAGAAGTGATAGAAAACAATCATTATTGAGAACATTAGTAGATGAGCTTTCAGCAGACGCCGCAACTCAAGTTGTAAATGATAAATCTGTAATGGATAAATTTAAAGAGGTTCAAGAAATAGAGGGCAAGAAAGTACCTAGTGATTTAGCAGGTACTATATTAAAAGCTATAAATAGAATTGATTCGTATTTAGAAAAAAGAAGTAAAGATAATTCTTTAAAGGTAGAAATTATACCAGGGATTACAGTGTTACAAAATCTTTTTGACATGTTTGTTAAACAAGTTAAAATAGGATTAGAAAAAGGTTTACCTTTTGCTAAAGCTGTAGACGGTGCTTTAAATTTTGCAGCTCAATATTTCCATGACACTAAGTCTTTTGAAGAATTTAAAACAGCAGCTAAAAAATTAAATGAAAATAATTTTGCAGATTCTAAAAATTTGGCGCAGTTAAGAAAAACATGGGGTAACATAACTGTAAAAGATTTACAAAAATACGGTGTTGAAACTTCTTCTATGAACTATTTAAAGCTACGATTAAAAGAAGTTAAAGGGGTAAAGAATCAGGAAGCAGTTTTAAAAACATTTTTAAGAGCAGAAGCAAGAAGTATTAAAAATATTGATTCAAAATATTTAAATACTAATCAAAAATTAGTAAACTTTATAAAGAAAAATATAAAAGAAATTAATCCTAAATTAGCAAATTCTTTAAAAGTAAAAAATCAAAATATATTTGTTGCAAAAGAAAAAATTAGTTCAATAGCTACTAAAGAGGTATTTAAAAATTCTATAAAACAAGGTAATTTCAGTGAATCAATTGAAATATCTAATACATCACAAATTTATTTTGAAAATTTAATAGAGCATTATTTTAAAACTAATAATATAAAAGATGCTATTGCACATATGAAGTTGTTATCAATTGATCAAAGAGGGTTATTAAGGCAATTAGCTAAACCTAATTTGTATGTAAGTGTTTCTAAAAAACTTAAAGATACTAAGCTTGAACATGATCCTCCTGTAAATAAATTTTTAGAAGCTATTGTAGATGTGTTACAAAATCCTAAAAAATATTCTGAATTCAAATCTAATGTTTTAGCAAATTATCATATAAATTTAATACCTAATTCTGTAGATGATATATTAACAAAAGAAGGTTTACAAAATGATTTGCCAAATGGCGTTGATATATTTAAAGACCCTAATGCAAGAATGAAAATACCTGCTATTAAAAAAGCTTTAAAAGAGGATAAAGGTATATATGATTTAAAAAACGAATTACAAGATAACGATAATGCGGAAACAGAGTTAAATGAAATGCTTGAAAGAACCAAAGGTATTGCAGCTAATGAAAAGGTTTCTATAGCAAAAGCAAAAACATTAGGTGCTAAAAACGAAACAATAAAATTATTTCTTCCTAATACGGCTGAAGATTTATTGGGCTTGTTATATAGATTTGCAGGTAAAGGCAAACAAGGTGATGCGGATTTGAAATGGATTAAACAAACCTTTACGAGACCTTTAACAAGATCAAACTTAGAATTTGAAGCTTTACAGGTTAGATCAAATGAATTTTTAAAAGAAGCAAAAGCTATAATGACTGAGTTAAAGATTGATTTAACAAAAGAAGCTATAGACGGTTACACTGTAGAACAAGCTATTAGAATTCATCTTTGGAACAAAAGAGGATATAAAGTTCCAGGCATGGACCCTGGTAAAAAAATTGGCCCTGAACAAGCCAAAGTAGTAGAATGGGTAAGACAAAATTTTGATCCATTACAATTTACGAACGCTATAGAGGAAGCTTATATTGCTAATGAAAATCAATATCCTGAGCCAGATGAAAACTGGATTACAGGAACTATTACAACAGATTTATTAGAATTTACTAATACACAAACACGATCAGAAATGTTTCAACCGTTTTTTGATAACGTGGAAGCTGCATTTGGTAAGTTCGATAAATTTAGTGGTAAATTATCTGGGCCAACTGTAAATAAAATAAGAAGTATTTATGGTAATTCATTTGTGGAGGCATTAGAAAGCTCTTTTTATAGAATTAGTACAGGTAAAAATAGAACCTACCAATTAGATAAACAGGGTGGTGTAATGCTTGATTGGCTAAACAATGCTATAGGTAATATAATGTTTATTAATACCAGATCTGCAATATTACAAACTATATCAGCGGCAAACTTTGTTAACTGGAGTGATAATAATCCTTTAAATGCATCAAAAGCGTGGGCAAACCAACCTAAATTTTGGGGTTATTTTAATAAAATATTCTTTTCTGATTATTTAGAATCAAGAAGATCTGGTTTAAGAACAGATGTAAATGAGCAAGAAATAGCAACTGCAGCAGCAAATTCAAAAAACCCAACAAGAGCAGTTATAGCTACAATATTAAAAAAGGGTTTCATGCCAACACAATTAGCAGATAGTTTTGCTATTGCTTTTGGGGGATCCTCGTTTTTAAGCAACAGGGAAGCTACGTATAAAAAAGAGGGTATGTCTGAACAGGACGCTTTTGATAAAGCTTTTGAAGATATGCGTGAAATAGCTGAAGATACACAGCAATCAGGTAGGCCAGAAAAAATATCACAAGAACAATCTGGTTTTGCAGGAAGGCTTATATTAGCTTTTCAAAATACACCAATGCAATACAATAGGCAAATTAAAAAAGCTGGTTTAGATTTAATAAACAATAGAGGGGACCATAAAACTAACATAAGTAAAATAATATATTATGGTGGTATACAAAATGCTTTATTTTATTCTTTACAACAAGCTTTATTTGCTATAATGTTTGATGAACCTGAAGATGAAAAAGAAGAAAAAAGAGAAAAAGAAAGATATTATAGGGTTGCTAATGGTATGGCTGATTCTATATTAAGAGGGTCAGGTGTGTTTGGTGCTATATTAGGCACTACTAAAAATGTAATTTTAAAAATTGCTGAAAGAGAAGGATTTGATGAAAAAGCAATTGAAGAAATATTTAATCTTTCACCACCAATTGGTACTAAAACAAGAAAACTATTTGATATAAAAGATAAGTTTACTTATAAGCAAGAGCTAAAGAAAATGAAAGAAATGGGTATTGATACCGAAAACCCCGCTGTATTAGCTGCGGGTGATGCAATTTCTTTTGGAATTAACTTACCAGCGGATAGGGTCTTAAGAAAAATTAACAACTTAAGAGCGGCTTATGACAAAGAAAATGAAACGTGGCAAAGAATAGCGTTATCACTTGGTTGGAGTAAATGGGATGTTGGTATTCCATTTGAAAGTGCTAAAAATAAAAAAGCCAAAGTAGTAATGCCTTCTAATAAGCCGAAACGAAGAAGAACAAATAAAAACAGAACCCCTATAAATTAATAAATTATGCCAAAAGACGCGTGTTATAAAAAAGTAAAAGCAAAATATAGAGTATTCCCATCTGCATATGCAAGTGGAGCAATAGCAAAATGCCGTAAGGTTGGTGCTGCCAACTGGGGTAATAAATCTAAAAAATAATGGAAGAAAAATTTGAACCACACATGATGTATTGCAAAAACGGTAAAAACGTTAAAGCAAATACATACAAACAACATTTAGCATTAAAGAAAAAAGGCTGTGGCCATTCTAAAGTTAAAAAATAATGGCTGTTCGTAAAACGAAATCAGGTGCAAATCTTAAACGATGGTTTAAAGAAAAGTGGGTTGATGTGCGTACTGGTAAACCTTGTGGTAGAACAAAAGGTGAAAAAAGAGGTACGCCTTATTGTAGGCCCAGTAAACGTATATCTAGTAAAACAGTAAAGACTGCATCCGAAATGAGCTCATCTGAAAAAGCTAAAAAAATAAGAGAGAAGAAAAGGTTAGGCCAACCGGCTGGAAAACCTAGAAGAGTGTCAAACACTAAAAGAAAAAAGTAGTATGGAAAAGATAAGTAAGCACATTTCATATAAAGAAGGAATTAAATCAAATACAGCAATGAGATTAAACATTGAT
>Ga0209535_1001411_pt1 | contig 16388 bp, 31 predicted proteins | sample LinPmetageLP28_FD_184041 | JGI IMG/M metagenome (GOLD analysis project Ga0209535, IMG submission 184041) | Marine viral communities from the Pacific Ocean - LP-28 (SPAdes) (version 2) | ecosystem: Environmental > Aquatic > Marine > Oceanic | place: Pacific Ocean | collected 2009-08-22 | reverse complement strand
TTAATCCTGTAACGCTTTAATAAATCAATACCAGCGTTAACAGAATCCCTGCCTTTTATACTAGCAAATATGTTATGACCCATTTTACGCAATTCACTTATTAGACGTGGCTCTGCGCTATCAGCATATATAGGCTTGTTTAAAAGCTTTTCTTCTTTTAGGAATACATTTATATCATTGGTTGTCATTTGCGTCTTGTAGAGGTGTTCTTTTATATATAAGTTATGATCTAAAGTGTAAACAGAACAAAGCACAGTTGGGTCATTAGTATAACCAAAGTCCATTCCGTATGAAATTAAAGTTGCAGCTTCTGGTATTTTATTGACTTCTGCATATTTGAATACAGTGCTTCTGCTAGCTGCTCTTTCACCTAAGCCGTATATTTGCCAGTATTGCTCGTCTGTATCTTTTAACCTTTCTATTTCTTTTATTATAGAATCTTCAACAAATGGATTATCAAGATATGTTGTTTTGTAAAAATCACAGTCGTCACGTGTTATTACTTTGTCATATATCCAGTGATACTCGTCTGATGGATTATAGTCAATTACGATACGGTCTTGTGTTCTAAATATAAGCTGTTGCCAGTCCTCGAAATATAACTCATTCCCTTCGTTTATGAATAGTAAATCCCTTTTACGACCTCTTATTTTTTGAGGTTGGTCTAAAGATATAAACTCTATAAGGTTATCATACAAATGATATTCACTATTTGATTTATTGTGGTGATGTTCTTTATACATATTATAGGATTGTAATATTCCTATAAAATCTCTTAGGACAGTTGCTCTTAAACTTGGGAATGACTTACGGCAAATAGTAATTACCTTATTTCTATTATTAGTGCAATACTCAAATATTATCCATAAGATTATATTATAAGTCTTACCAGACCTTGTCCCACCTTGTTCAACTACTATTTTTTTATCAGAGTTTATTAGGTGGTCATAAACAATATTAGTCTTTATTTTTAGTTGATCCAATTATTTCTATTTGAAAGTTAGTAGGCATACCCTCTGCGCCTGTTATTTCTTGACGCTCAACATAACCACGATGTTTAGCTTTTGTTTTTAAATAGAATATTGTCGCTGCTGTAGAACCGCTTTGTATTTGTTTATGCAGTTGACTTTCTGCAAAATCAATTGCAATGTTTGAAATGTCTTCAACTTTTGTTTTAAAGTCTGCGTCATCTTTACAGTATTTATAAAAGGTTTCCCTGCTACAGCCTGAATTTAAACAAGCCGTTGTGACTACGCCTAAAGCTTTTTCAAGTGCTTTTAATAGTTTCTTTTTTAGTATGTCAGATTTTGTCATAATTATATTTTATTTAGGTTGCCACGCTTTGCTGAAATCACTGTCTTTAAATACTTCACTTTTAGGAATGCCAGATCTAAATAATAACCTAACAACTTCTTCTTTTTCCATTCCTAATCTTTTTATAATGTCTTTGCCACTTACACCGTCTTTGACCATTTGTGTAATTATATCACTCATTGCCAATACACCGTGAGTTCCCCTTGCTCGATTATGCCTTATAGTAGCCATCTGTTGCTGATTAAAGTCTTTTGTACTTACCATAACAATAGGAACTTTACTGTCCGTTAGAACGCTTATTTCTTTATGACCTGAAACTGTCCACCTATGAAAACCGTCAACAATTGTATAATCAGGATTGACAACAATAGGCTGTGTCCAGCCGTCTTCTAGTATTGATATTTTTAGCAACTTTAATTCTGGCGGTGCTACTTTGTTAGGATTATAATTGTTTGGTTTTAATTTATCCCTATCAATCCAAGTAATTTTGTCTAAAGGTTGCTTCATATTATTTTAATTTAAATCTTTTATTTTTATATTCTGGTCTGCCGTATATTCTTACTGCTTCATCAAAAGAATGTATCCCTAATTTCTTTTGTGCGTTTATTGCATTACCCTCAAGCGCTGGTCCTGTACGACCTTTAAAATCTCCCTTAATACATATCTTACAAATAAAAGCCCAAGATGTCCCAGTTAATGGATGTACTTCCTCGTCTGGTATTTCATCATTTGTTTTATCATAATGTCTGCGTATTAAAGTATTTAAATTCTTTTTAACTTGATTGACGTCAACTGTGTCGTAGCTTTCCAGGATTACTTCAGCCCATTGTTTATATGTTAAATTTTCTGGCTTTACTTTTTTACCAATACCGTAAAGTTCTGTATTAGCATAACGCCACGCAGTAGCGACACCTTTAACTCTATACAACATCTTTTCCCACATTTCAGGAAATGACTCTGCATAAATCCAAAGACCTCTAAGAGGCTCCTCTCCAAACGGTGGGCAAACTCTTTGACCTAGAAATTTATTATATAATCTTGTTTGATTAAATACGTCATATGTTGTATTGTAATCCCAATTAAATTTGTGAACTGCAAGCCATACATCCTCACTTGACCAGTCATATATTGGGTGACAATGTGAAACGTGTCCGTCCCTTGCAATGTAGTTGTCATTTTTTTTTGTTGATACTGCTTTCATTCTTCTAAAGCTTTCCTGTGTCCTTACGCCAGTTAATATAGCAGTTAAGCCGTCTGATTTATTAGGCATTAAGGAACTAAACTCTTGAAAGCTCATTTCTTTTATAAACTTAGGATGTTTAGTAATTGCTTCTTTTGGTAATTCACGCACCCATAAATCCTCTTTGTTTACATCCCAGCAATACCAGAACGGCTCCTCATTTGAACAAGCGTTTCTATGTTTAAATTCTAAACAATACCATTTAAAATCAATTGACTTGTTTTTACTTACTCGTCTAGCGTATTCTATAGTAGGTGGATGTATTGCTTCTTCATCAAAAAAGTTTACTGTTATTCTTTTGTTTTTTTCTTTTGATACTATTAACGCAAGGTTTAATACAACGGTGCTGTCCTTACCTGCTGAAAAGTTTACAACAATATTATCAAAGGAGTCAAATAAATACCTTATTCTATTTAATGATTCTTCATAAACATTAGCTTCAATATATTCTTTTTTTCTAACTCTTGACATTATTTAGTTCTAATATGATCTAAACTATTTGCGGAAACTCCGTCAACTATTGTTCTATTTATCATTGGGTGATTTATGTCTGTAGCACCAAAATCAGAATCTGGGTGAAATGCAATAACATCCATACCTGTATCAGCTGGCGTTTTAAAACTGTGTGTGCCGTTAGGATATATATTGCCGTCTAAGCCTTTGTTTTCTGTTTTGCCGTCCCATTTTTTTATAACAAATATCATACCCTCCGTTAATGGTAAGTTGCCAAAAGGTGTAAGACATTCCCCATTACCTTTAGCTACTATGCCGATTCTGTGTGATGGGTGTGTGTGTGCTGTTTGATCTATATTACTAGGAAAGTGTAAATGATTAAAGCAAGGGTCACCTAGTTTTACTGGCGGTATTAATAATGAATCAGTACAGCCGTCAATGTATTTTAAGCGACCTTGTTCTTCAATTGGTCCACCTACTAGGTTCATTGCTTTGTATTTAGTTTCAGGATATATTCCTTTATTGTGATATACTTCAATTACTATTATTTTAAAAGACAAAGGATTTGCTAAATGGTCAATAGGTATTTCAATTCCTTTAATGTTTGAACTTGAAAAATACATACCCTCATTTAAATTCATTATAGTACCGTCATTTTGCCAAATTGCAGTTTTACCTTTATAACAATAGCCATAGTAAGAGCATTCTTTTTTAGGCACAAAACCTCTGCCATTAATTACGTTATAATATTTAATAGGATATACTGGGTCATTACTATCATCAAATATTAATCCTGCTTTGTTATTTTCAAAGCTTATAAAAGCATCATTTTCTCTCATTGTTTATAGTTTTTTGCTAAATGCAATAAAGCATCTGCAGTTGTTTTTAAATTTAATTCTTTTTTAATTGTGTTTAATACATTTAATAAAAATATTTTATTCTCGTGAAGCATTATCATTTCAAAAACACTGTAATTGTCATCACTTGCTTTTGGCTCTTTAGTTTTTTCTTCTTCATCTTCATTAACATCAAAAAAGTTATTATCCTCAGCACCTTTCCAAACATCCATTCCCCAGTCTTGAAGCTGCAAGGTACTCCAGCTATTAGCTAGTATATCCCAGTCCCATTCACCAGAATGATTGTTGTCTTTTATTATAAATTCTTCCTTTTGTTTATCTGACCAGCCTTTAGCAATATCTACCCAGACATCTTTTATGCCTAATTCTTGACAAGCTTTAAGTCGCATATTGCCACCTAGTATCATAAAATTTTCATCAACTATAATTGGTCTTTTTTCTAGCATTTCAGGAAAGTCATTTATAGACTGTACTAACTTTTTGAATTTATCATTTTTTACTATCCTGGGATTGTTAGGATTTCCCTTGATTTTATAGAGTTTTAGTAATTGTGCCATAATTATATAACGGTTTTATTTTGCTTTTTTATTTCCAGTTCCAGCTTTTAATCATTAAGTTAATTCTTTCAGCTGCTTCATCTTGCCTTTCTTTGGGTATTTTTTTAATTACTTGAATTAATGGGCTTTTAACAAACTTCTTTTCTAATCTAACAATTTTATTTTTTAAATAATGTATTTCATTTATTTCGTCATATATTAAATCACTTTTAAAAGTAAATAGTTTTTGAAGTTTAGCAAGACTTTTGTGTTTCTTTTTATAACCTGCGTATTGCTTATAACTGTTCATTGCGTTAGCGTGGTCCATTGTTTTTCCTTGTGAATTATAAAACAAAGCAATTGCTATCCACCTCATTTTTAATTTATCCCTAAGAATAAAAGTTAATAATGATCTGTGTATTATAATATTTTCTTTCCTCGTGTCTTCAAATAGATTAACCTTAGCAAGTTTGTTAATTTTTTTTGCTATCTCTATTGGTGTTAAATTTTTCATTTTATTTTTTTACAATACTGTTAAAATAATGTTTAGCTTTTTCTAAAGTGCTAACAGTAATTATGTATCTATCATTTTTATAAATCTTCCAGCTATAATCATACGGTCTATATTTATTTTGTCTTAAAGATTTATCAACTTTTTGTATCATAAACCGCTTATAGGAATACAGTCCTGGAATTACTTTAATTAACTTAATGTGTTCTAGGTCTGGTAAGGGGTTGTAAATATCTTGTTCAACTTTTAATTCGTAATCACTTTTTTTCATACTGTCCTAAGTTTTAATAACGTATAACATTCAACATATTTTTGTCTTGCCTTGCTTTTATACTGTTCTTTAAACAATTCATATAGTTTTTTTGTGTATTGATATTTAGTCTGACAATTTACAAAATATTTTTTAGCAAAAGCTTTGCCCTTACCTTTAAAATAATTTACGTTATCAGCTGTGTCACCAACTATCATTTGTTCATAAAAATTATATAAAGCGTCTGATGGCGTTATGTCTAGTATAACCTTATGTTTATAATGGTAATTGTACATAAGACAAGGAAACTGCTTATAATCCTTGTCAATGCTAACTATCATCACATTGTCACGACCTAATTCATTGCTTAAGTTATACCAGTATCTAGCTACTAAGTCATCAGTTTCTATTCCAAAACCGAATTTACTATTATAAGTGTCTTTGACGTATTGATGCATAGGGTGCAATAAAGGTGGAAGCTGTTGCTTCTTTCTATTTGCTTTATATTTTTTTGTTATTAGTTTTCTAAAATTTCCCTTACTTCCGTTAAAGGTTATTACTTTTTCAATTGTATATAATTCCTCTAAATCATTTACAATTTTCATAAATTGCTCATCAAATTTTGCTATGCTATCTTCAAGGTTTTCATAAAAAGGATTATCATCTGGGTAAGGCTTTGTTCTGTAACAGCTAGCAAATATTAAACTGTCTGCATCAACTAATAGTATCATATTGTATAGAATATTAAATTATAAAGAATAGCCATAAAACAAATTATGGCTACTGCTAGATCTAAAATGTCATATTGTTCATTCACTTTCTTTGCGTATGATATTTCCCTCTAAATCTACAATTGTATAATTGTGTTCTTTTAAAAGTTCTATAGCTTTATTAATTTTTTTTGCTCTTTGTCTAAAATGGTCAAAGATTTGGTTTTCAAATGCGTTATGTTCGTGTGTCATTCTGTTTTAATTTAAGTTTATTTAGTTTATATCTATATTCTGATATTATTTGCTGGTTAAGCCTGTCGTTCTGTTGCAACTGGTTAACGTAAAATTCTAGTTTTATTATATTATCAGAAAGTAATTTTAATTCTTTGTTCTTTGGCTTAGACCGCATCCACTTTAACAATATATTATTTGTTGAAATGGACGCTGCATAGTATTCTAAGTCTTTAAGGTTTTGTAGTTTTTGCATCATCTTAATTTTATATAAAAATCATATTTGTTAACCATTTTTTTACAATTGCCGCAGCTTAAAGCTGACCAGCTAAAGTGATATACTCTGTTTGATTCTTTGCAAACAGGGCAATATATTTTTTTACCCTGTTGTCCTGCTCTAGTATGTTTATTTACTTTTACATTAATAGCTTGTTTAAATCTTTTGCTATTATGTATTGATAATAATGGTTTTACTAATTGAATTTTTTGATAATCAGATAACTTTTTATTATCAAGTATTTTAATAAGTCCAGAAATATATTTTTTATCTTTTATATTATTATACTTTTCTGTAATTTCTTCTATTGTCATTACCTACCGTAATAAGCGTTAGTCTGCATTTTAGGCTGTCCGTCCCATAACCAAGCGTTGCTATAAGTATTAAGTCTTACACTTACGTCACCGTCACCGTCAACTCTTACTTTTTTTCTCATTGTTCTAGCTGCTGGATTTAAAACCTTGTAAGGTATAACAGCGTCTGTGTATGCTGTGCTTTTGCTTTCGTCTAACTTGCTTTCTATATGTTGTATTTCAACAAATGTTTTGCCTACTATTTTAGTAATCATATAATAATCAATATTTGTCTGGTCGTATCCCCAGCTTGAATATAATATAGTTCCAACTTTTACTGTTTTGTTTGTGTATGTTTTCATAATTAAATTTTAAATATTTTGTTTTCTAATTTATCTAACTTTTCAACATACTCTTTTAAAGTGTTTAATCTAATTTGTTGCATTGTTAGGTTGTTTAAAGTAAAATCATCTTCAACTACTCTCATAGCGGTTAAAGCAATCATTTGAAGTGCATTGTACTCTTTCCAAGTAACAATTGTTTCGTTAGCTACGTCAACATCTCTTGAAATAACTATGGGTTTTCTTGTGTCTGTCATATTGTTTGTTTTAGTATTAATATGCAGCTAAGATATAAAAGCTAGAGTTATAAACAAATTATTTAATAACTTTTTTTAATAAATATTTAAATTTATTCTACTAGCTTGATTTTCCTTGAGGAGATATACGTCTTTGTTTAATCTTTTTTTTGTCCATATTGTAGTATCAGGACAATACATTTTTTTAGTTTCTGGCATTTTAAGAGTATTTAGCCAATACATAAAGTTACCTTTTGGGTCATTTACAAAATAAAGTTTTATTATGTTTTTATCCAATGCCATTAAAGCATCATATTTGTATTTTTCAAGCATTTTATCTTCATAATACTTCTTCCTAAATTTCATTTCAATTACACAAGGGAAACCTTTAGGAGTTTTTCCTTTTGCGTCATAATGTTTATAGCCCTCACCTGTCCATTTTAGATCCCAGCCGTCAAAGTTTAAAAAAGTGACAACTATTTGTTCCCATTTATTAATCTTTTTTATACCCATTGTCCCAAATGACGTTTAAATCTTTTATCCATCTGTTGACTGTTTTGGGGGAGCAGGTGCAAGGCTTATAGAAGCTATGTTTATAATATTGTGCGTGCAAGTCGCAAACCAATTGAAACTCTTTTGCTGAAAGGTATTGCTTCGTTCCCATTCTAAATTCTTCCCATATATAAAAGTCTTTTTTTTCAAATCTTACCATCTTTTAATCTTTATTTTATTAAATTTTTTTCTCCTTTTATCACAATTGCACTTAGTACCTTTAAAAGCGTGATAGGTTTCTACTATATATTTAATGCCAGTATATTTTGTGATGTAGTAAATTAAATCTCCTAGTTTCATAGTAATTTTTTTAGTTTATTTTTTACTTTCCTATAAGTGTTATATAATGAATAATATTTAATGTATGATTTTCTAGAAAAATCTGCAATACTTTCGCCCTCATTTATAATTTCAAAAACTTTACGGTCATACCAGAACATCTTTTCTAACTCTGCTTTTACCTTGTCATAAGACTCCTCATAGTTTACATCATTTTGCGTAATGTTTAAATTCTCTAAAGGAATAACAGTTATGTTTTTGCCTTTTCTTTTTAAATCATAAAATAAAGTCTTTAGAGTTTTAAAAATATAATAGTAATTTATGTCATCTTCATAAATAATATCAAGTCCAGCTTCAAGCTTACATTGTATTTTATAATACATCTCCTGGACCAAATCTTCTGCTGTTCTTTTATTGCAGCCAAAAGACAAAACAATATCAATCCACTTATCGTGTTTTTGTGCGATTAATATCATTTGTTTTTCTATCATAATTATTCAAAGGGTCATAAAAATTATTTACAACACTAGGCATCCCTAATTCATTTACTTTAAAACTAAAGGTTTCAAAAGCAAAACCTCTGCTTCTTTTACAATGTACTGTCACCCATTCTTTATTCACTGTATTAGCTTCTAACTCTATGTGAGTTTCACATTTTTTTTCTAGCAAAGAACCTAAATGTCCAGTCATTTTAGAACTGCCAAAATTGTTATGTATTACATTTATTATGTGACAATTATAGTTAGCAGTCCATTCCATTAACTTTTGTACACAGTCATTTGACTCCTGTAAATTATTAACGTCTGATACAAGGTCGGCAATTCCGTCGATAATTACAAGAGATGGCTCTTTTATTTTTTGTGATAGGTAGTATTCAATAAATTGTATTCGTTGCTTAAAACTCACTGTACGCAGTCCAAACGTGTGATAAATGTCTGGGTTTGTATTACTGTTCATATCGTAAACTCTTTTAAATACCTTTTGACAATGCCACAATCCCTGCTCTGTGTCAATATGTATTAAATGTCCGTTAGATCTATGTCCTTTAATTTTGCCGCCATATATATTAGAGCCGCTTAAATAAACAGAAGCTAGTAAACTAATAAAAAAAGTTTTCTTTGTTTTTGGGGGTGCGCTAACTACGCTTAAATTTCCGTAAGTGCCAATAGGTATTGGAAGCAAACTGTCACCTGTTTTTGCTTTTAAAAGTTTTTCTCCATAAGACAATGCTACTGGTGGATATTCAATTGTTTCTTTTGTGTTTACAAAACAATCATTTTCAATCAGCTGCATTAATGATTTATGTTTGTTGGGTTGTTCGTCTAATCGTAATTGCATTAAATAAATATAAAAAAAAAGGGCATAGATAAAAACCTACACCCATTAATAAAAGTAAAGTTTTTTTAGAAAGGTAAATCAGAACTTTCAGTACCTGAGATAATATCAAGTTTTTCTTCTTTTTCAGCTACAGTTATTTGACCGTTAGTCCAAACGACCTTGCCATTTCCTAAATAATTTCTAGGTTTTTTAGCTTCCCTTTCTTCTTTGGTTTGACTGTCTGTTATTGCAACATTATTACCGTATCTTGTTTCATCATTTACAGATATTGTAAGGTTGTAATATACAGCGCTGTCTTTGCCTTTTATAAACTTTTCTTTAGGCAGTTTATCCACCCTAATACTCGCATTAATAATTGATCCCATAATTTCTATTTATTTAGTTTAAAGTTAAGTAATTTTTCTTGAACATCAGTTGAAACTATATAGTGTTGTTTAATTTCAGCAATGCTAATTGTGCCAGCTATTAGCTTGTTTTGTGCGTTTTTAAAAGCAGGCGTATTGTCTAGTAAAGGTTGCAATGTTTTTTTAATTGTAAGGTTTGCATCATCGTCAACAGCTTGTAGAGCCAACAATGACTGCAATGTGTACCGTCTATAATAAGTAATTGCGCTTCCTAGTTTTTGAGGGTCTAAGTTTGTTGGTAATTCAAGTGAAGATTCAACTTGCTCATAACTTTCTAAATCTATAATAATACTATTCACTTTATTACTGTTTATTGGTTGTAATAAAACTAAAGCGTATTTATCAAGCAATGGGTGCAATTGTTTAATTAAAGAATTTATATCAAAGTATTTTGATTTATAAAAAGGATTTTTTGCATCCTTACTTATTGCACCTATTTCGCTTTGTAATAAACTTATTTTTTGATGTATTGTAAATTTTTCTTCTTCCATTATAAGTAATTTATATTATTGTTTTTTATGTGATTTTCTAATTCTTCTACACGTTTAGTTAATGCTATAACTCTATGTATGTATTCTTGTATTAACGTGTCTTTTGTTTGGTGTGATATATTGTAATTCATTATCTCATATTATTTATGCTAGATCTAATTGTTAAAATTTTATCCTCAAATTCTTTTGCGTGTTTAGCATCACCCATCATTTTAGCGTGCTGCAACATAACTTGCAAATTTTTTATTTCTTTTTCTAAGTCGTCTTTTTGTGTTCTCATTTTATAATGTTTTAATATTATTGCTGCCAATTATTTTAGAAGCTAAAGTAGTTCTAACTAATCTTTGTGCGTCTAGTAAATTGTTTTTTAATGTGTTAAGTTGATTAATTGACATTTTAGAAATGTCAGCTGGCGTAAAGCTAATGTAAGTGTTTTCCATTTTGTTTGTTTTAATGTTATACGACAAATATATAACAAAAAAAGTTATAAACAAAACCGTTAAAAACTTCTTGAGGGAAAACCGTCAGATTTACAGTTCTCAACTTTTGAATACTAGCAATTGCCAGACAGTGTAAAATGCGTCTAGAGTCCTAAAAAGTGCCTTAAAAAGGATATATAAAAAAGGAGTAAAATATGCTTGTTAGTCAAAACAAGTCAATAAATTACTCCTATTTTTCCACTTTAGAAGTTCGTGGTGATTAAAACAAACAGTCAAATATAGGTTTTTTATAAATAACTAAGAAAGTTTTTATAACGATTTATTAAATCAATTAATTCGTCGTTTGATAATTTTACGGTTTTTTTTGCTTTTAAATATAATTCCTCAGCTGTTCCTTCACCATACTTTTGGTCAAGTTTTTTGCCAAAGATAAATTGTTCACCATATTTAAACACATTACACCCAGAACACTGGACTTGACAATTTTGTTCGTTCCAACGAGTTGAATAAAATCTGCGTGATTGAAAATGTCCGTTTTGTAATTTTTTCCAATGGTCTTGTTTTCCACACGTGAAGCAAGTTGCTATTTCATTTATAGCATTTTTTTGTCTAATATATTGGCTAAATACTGCGTCAAGTTTTTTAACAATTTTAGATCTAGTTAATTTTTTAGCCATTATTTATTTATTTTAAATATAATTAAAAAGAAACAAAAAGAAAAGAGTAAAAGAAAAACAAAGAAAAAAGCCTACAAAAAAGAAATAATTTAATTACCTGTTCCAAACACCGTCCATCTTTATTAGGTTGTGTAAGTTTTGCTATAAGCTTTGCAAAGATATAAAAATATTTTACTTTTTTATTTTTTCATAAGAACGCCCACCAAAATAAGCGCCAATAACAGTAATAAGAACTAACTGTAATAAATCAATCCAGTTGTCTTTTACCTCAAACGCTAATACTCCAGCATCAATAAAAACTATTAAGACTGTAGAGGCTACTAAAAAGATTAATACAAGAGGTCTTACGTTTTTACTTAACCAGCTATCGCTGTTCATATCTGTTTTCCAGCGTTCCGTTACATTTTGTTGCATTTCATTTTCAGCTTCAATAAAAACTTTAGTCATTTCATTTTCAAACTTTGCCCTATCCTCTTTAGAAAAAGTGTGTTTAGCTATAATGTTACTTATTTTTTCAGCTACTCCACCTGCTGCTCCTCCAAAAAGTTTTGCTAGTATGTTTTTCATAAATTATTCTAACATTATTACATTAATTCTGTTTTGTATTTCTTCTTTTGTAGCTGTAATTTTAAAACTTATATCAGCTTTCCATTGTCCTCTAGGTTTACCGTTTTCATCAAGTAATATTATAATCGGAACAGCTTTTATTTGTTTTCTTATGCTGGGAGCTTGGTCTTCTAATAAAGCATATTGAATTTTTACATTTTTAATTCCTCGTAAATTATAATTATTTGATTGATTCCATTTTGCGTTAATATGCATCAAGGTTAAATCCTGTGCATTTAATGAACAAAGGAATAAAACAAAAAATACATATATTAAATGTTTCATCTTCTATAAACTTTATCTTCTAATTCTTTAATTCTTTCTTTGTTGTCTAAAATATCTTCTTTTAAACCGTCAGTTGATTTTTCTATTGTAATTATTGTGCTTCTAACTAATTCATCTTTTAATTGAAATTCCATTTTTTGCACAAACTCATCACTGCTAAAATTGTTTATTTTATTGTTTAAATCTTGTATTTCGCCTTGCAAAGTAAACCACATACTCGCCAAAGATATAGCTCCACCAACTATCATACCGATAGTTTTTAGATCAAGTTGTACGTTTGTATCTTCACTAATTTTTGTTGCCATTGTTTGTTTCTGTTATTTTTTTAATTGTATATACTATCGTGCATAAAAGCAAAATTATTTTTAATGACAATTCTACTTGTGTCATTGATACGCTAAATGCAATTGTATTGTATAAATAAATTTTCATATCTAAATTTTCCATTACTTTTTATCTATTGATTTTAATTTTTTAATTGCCCAGTTAACGCCACTTGTTCCACCCCAGCCCAGCCACGCAACATAGCCTTTGTCTTTCCAAGGAGTAGCTTCGTTTTCTGCGCTTACTTCTGCATTTTTTTCGTGTCTTTTAAAACTAGCCATTCTAGCAATAGTTGAACGGCTGATGTTTTCTTTTTTTGCAAGTTGGTTTGCACGAGTCCAGCCTATTTGCGTCATTCCCTTAACTTCGTCTTTGTGTTTATCCCTCCACCTTAAAACCTTTTTTGCATTATTAGAAGCGCTAGCTGGGTAATCATTATAAGTTTCTAAGTTTATCATTTTACCTTGAAATGAACGGTAACAAATAGCTATAGCTTGCGCCTTGTCGTGATATTGCATCATTTGTGGAACACAGCGCATCATATAATCGCTTTGTTTTTCTCCTGTTTTTTTGTTTGGTATCGGCATAACTAATAAAATTTAAAATGCAGTGCAAATAGTATTATATAAACATTTATTTCCATAAAATCATTTTGATTTTGTTTTGGAAAGTAACTAAAACCTAACAACGGTCCAGTACTAAAACGCTCTATAATAGCAAACTCCCACACATTAACATTTTTTACATCCAGTATAAGTATAATATTTTCCTTTGCGTTTAATTTCTAAAGCTTGTTTTCTATTATCTTTTTTGTTTTTATAAGAAACGTGTATCCACTGCGGCTCACCGTCAATTGGGTATTCAGATATTACTTGGTCATAATCAAGGTTTTCAATTATGTAATTTAACATCTCTTTATTTGATTTGCCGCCCATATTAGTTATGTCAATTGCTTGTCCCTTTAAATGACTTGACACTGAACTACCGCCTATTCCTTTATTTAAGGACTCTGAGCGATACATTGAGTTAACTTTGATAGGTTTACCTACCCATTCGCGTAAAGGCTCAAAAACAGCTTCTGCAAGCGTTTCCATATTTTTTATATGTTCCGCTGTAGGTTTGTTTTCAATTCCAAATTGCCTAGCATAATTGGAATTTGTAGCTTCTTTATAACTTATATGATTACTTATTTTCTTCATCTTTAATTTTTTCATAAGAGCCGTCTTTTAGATCTATATTAATTTTACCATAAGATTCTTCTAATTTCTTTTTAGCTTCTTCTTGTTTAGCAATTTCCTCAGCGTACATATGTAATAACGAATGTTGCTGGGTTTGTAGTAATCCTAAATCGTGCTTAATAGCATTTAGTTTACCTTGTTGTTCTTGTAAATCTTTTAATTCTTCTTTTGTAATTTTTGACATTTTATTAATTTTATGATTAAGATATAAATATACTAATTTTTACATTTACATTCTTGTTCCAATTTGTCTACTTTAGCAGTTAGTTCTTGTATTGACTTAACTAAATGAGCAACAATACCTGATGTCATTCCACCTGTTAAACCTTTGCGTTCTTCTTGACCAGCTTCAGCAAAATTTTCTATTACATATTCAGGGAATATTTCTTCAACTTCTTGAGCAACAAATCCTGCTTTAATATGTTCTCCTGTTTTTTTCCAATCAAACTCAACAGGATTAAGTTTACTAATTTTATCTAAAGAACCACTTATTGACTTGATGTTTTCTTTTTCTCTAATATCTGATAATGTAGCAAATTGAACATTAGATGCTCCATTCCCAACAATACCACCCATACCAACTGCAGTACTGGCATCAGTTACGTTTGAATAAAACTGAACAAACCTATTAGATGAATCTGTACTTGTATCTCGTTGTAAAACTACTAATGCAGGACAATTTGCAGTTCCACTATTATTGTAAACTCCTACTACTCCTACACCTGCACTCTGTGAATTACCTTCTAAAAGGTGTGCTGCCGATAAATTACTTATTTCTGAAAGTGCAGTTGCTCCCACTAAAACATCTCCACCACTTGTAATACGCATTCTTTCTGTAGGAGTACTTGAACCATCTCCACTTGTGCCAAAAGACATATAACTTGGAGCATCTGCATTAGCAACTGTTTGACCATCAGCACCAACAAAAATATATCCCATATTTTCAAAATCAGTTCCATCAAAACCTTGCCATCTCATTATTGCTCCGTGATTTGCACCTATACCAACTGTTGGAGCAGAAAAATCTTTTGACCTTAATGTTAAAACATTTGCTGCGCCATCTTGACGACCTTCAACAATTAAAGATGCAGTTGTGCCTGTTCTACTTGTTGTATCTTCAATTTCTAATTTTCCATCAGGCGAATCAGTGCCTATTCCTACATTTCCAGATTCATTAGCAACTAATATATCAGAAGAAAAAGTGTTGTTATTTACAAACCCTAAATGATAAGTTTCTACACTACCAACAACTTGATTGTATTGAACAAAACCATAATTTGCAGTACGTTCTAAAAATATACCTGTTGCTTCATTAGTACTTCTTAATTGTAATAATCTTTGAGGCGAATCAGTTCCTATTCCTACATTTCCTCCATTGAAGTACGAATTTCCAGAAGTGTTTATTCTTACTTTATTACTATTAGCAGAATCACGCAAATATATTACTCCATTACTGGATTCAGAACCTAATAAATGACTTCTTACTGAACCATTATTTATTTGTAAAGTATCACTTGTTGCAGAATTAACTGAAATATTTACATTTCCTGCAAAAGTTGATTCTCCATCATTTCTAACTGTAAATAAAGTATTACCTGATGAGTTTGCTGCTTCAAAAGAATAAGCACTTGAATCGTTTGTAGTACCTCGAACTCCTAATCGACCAACAACAGGAGCTCCAACAAAAACATTTCCAGAACTGTCTATACGCATTCTTTCTGTAGTTGAAGAACCAGTCATAAAAACAATAGGTGCAGTTGCATTTGCTGCAGTATTAATTATCATACCTGCACTACCTGCACCAACAAGTCCTTTAGAAACTCCTCCAACTTTCCAAACTGCTTGAGAAAAACTACCAGCAACTGAATCGTAAACTTGTTGATTGTATGCAGAGCCATAGGTTGAAATTGTGTCAGTATAACCAGTTATTGTAACATTTCCATTTCCTTGTATTTTCAATTTTTCATTACCTGCTACTGTAAAAACAAAATCTGATACTGCTTCTGTTCCTGAATGAGCAAAAGTAATTGTATCTGACAATGCTTCGTTACTTATTTTGGCTTGTAATCCTATTTGTAAAACTGTTTCATAAGTTGAAGGAAATGTAACTTGTAATTTATGATAAGTTCCTGCATTTACACTTAAACCAGTTGATGTTATACCTCCTGCAAAAGTTGCTGCACCACCTGCTGACATATCTAAAGTAAGAGCAGTAATTTCAGAACCACCATCATTACCTTTAAATATTATGTCATCATCTGATCCCTCAGATTTAATTACAAAATTACCTGAGTTATTTTTAAATCTTCCTATAGAAGTTCCAGCATCTTTAAAAACAACATCAGCACCATCTGCATCTAAAATAATATCATCTGCACTATCTAAAATTATATTTTCATTAGCTGAACTTTGTATTAATAAATTATTGCTTCCATCATCTCCTATAAAATGACTATCGCCAAAAGTTATACCTCCTGTTACACTAACCCCTGTACTTGTAGTTTC
>Ga0209535_1001410_pt1 | contig 16396 bp, 19 predicted proteins | sample LinPmetageLP28_FD_184041 | JGI IMG/M metagenome (GOLD analysis project Ga0209535, IMG submission 184041) | Marine viral communities from the Pacific Ocean - LP-28 (SPAdes) (version 2) | ecosystem: Environmental > Aquatic > Marine > Oceanic | place: Pacific Ocean | collected 2009-08-22 | reverse complement strand
GGCATCTTGTAGAAGTTGCGGAGCTTCTGCTTGTCAGACAGGTTATCCCAGAGGATAACGAAAGCGGAGATCAGAGCAATGATGCCGATGATGGCAAAAGCTACTGGTGTGAGGTTTGAGGAGAGGACTTGTTGGATGGTGTCTAGTGTTGTTTGCATAACGGGATTTTAGTCAAAAAGGTAATCAAGGTCAATGCTATTTTTGATTTCTTTTTCAAGATCTTCTGAGTGGTCTAGCATCTCCAAGTTGCCATAGATGACAAGCGTGAAGATAACTCCTGAAATGGTAAGGATCGTGTTCATATTACTTAGAGGCTTTTAGGATTTGTTTTTTCTTTTCAGCAATTAACTTTTCTGCAGAGAGGGTGCAGAGACCGTAGGACTTGATTTTTGTCAGACCTTGTTTCATGCCCTCTAGTTCTGCTTTATACATTCTTACTGTCCAGCTGTTGGTGTCGCTCATGGGGATATTTTACTCTAATCGGCAGAGAATTAAAAGCTTTTTCTGCATATATTTAATCTTTTTTTTTATTTAAAAAGGCTTGACATAGGCGAGCTATAGAGTAGGGAGAAAAGCCTCGTAAGTCGTTGATACTCAATGAGTTAGGGGTCGGGGCGGGGCGCTCCGCGCTAAGTCGTTGTCGCTCAGTGTGTTAGAGCGTTTTTTATTTAAATGTTTTTATTTATTTTTTTTACCCTAAAAGGCTTGACACTCTCACCATTCTGATTTAAAATGGTGGCATATTTCTGCGAGGGCTATGCCAGACCCACGATCACTTCTTATTTAACGTCTTGCGGATCGCTTAACCGTGTTTGTACTCACTTGACGAAAGTTTTTCAATCTCGGTTTTGCGCTAAGAGTGCAGCGAGACCCTGAAGCTCCTCCTTCTCCTCTTGTCTTAGTCCTATGGAGATTTCAAACTTATGAAGAGCGTTTTCTAGATCTTCAGCTATCTTTTTGCGTTGTTCAAAGTTTTTGGCTTTAGAGCAGGTTTTAAGATCTGATATCTTCCAATCAAGAACATCTCTTAACCAATCTAAAGATTTAATTTGTTTAAAGGTTCCTGATAAGTCTATTTTATCTTCGTTCATATTATTTTGTTTACTTGCCGTAGATCCAGCGAAGCTCATCGCTCCACTCCTTGACCATCTCAGCCTCATGCCCCTTTGGGTTCTTGCAAGCCGTACCGATCCACTTTCTGATCATGCGCTGAAGCTTCCGCATCCTAAGCCATTCACCCAAGTGAATGCCGATGGCGAAAGGGTAAGTGAGAATGAGAATAGCTTTGCCTTTGGTATCTTGGTCTTTGAAGTTGTGTATATTCATAGTGTTGTGTTAGTAGTGGTGGTGGTAGGGTTTAGAACCAGCTCTGATCTCTCTCTTGCTTGTGCTTATCAAGAGCCTTTTCAAGTCTCCTTGAGATCTCAGGGTCAGAAGAAAGACCAGTGATATAGGAAATCTCCAGCCGCATGGCGGTTGCTGCATTGCTCTCCTTGATGAACCTATCGCGGTCAGTGTTTTCGGTGGTGGTATATGTATCAGTCATGGTAGTATTCTAGTATAGATTTGGGGCTAGTGTAAAGATTTATTTTGTTTTTTTAAAGACTACTTTGCCAGTCTCCATAGTAGCTTTCCAGTCGATAGGGTTGGCCTCGCGCTCTACTTCGCGCTTCATTGTGTCCTTGGCAAGTGACTCGCGAGCATCTAAAACTCTTTCGTGGTAAGTGCGGCCTGTGTTGTTTGCTGTCATGTGGGTATTATACATTATAAATTGATTTAAAAAAGCTTTTTCTGCTATTATTTTGAATTTATTTCAGGGTATTCTATAACCTCGTCATCGTGGATAGTCCCATTCAAGTATGGGTCTGACTGTATACCGCCAGTGTATTCCTTGCCCTCATGGGTGAAAGCTACTAAGTGAGTAGCCCAGCAGCCATCCTGCTCAACTACTTCCCCAAACTCTATGGAGTCCTTGACTTCGCCATAGGTGAACGCTCTCTCTTTGATGTCGGTGATCTCATCGGCGTGGTTTTCCTTTGGGTCAACTGCACAAGCTGCGATGATACCCTCATAGCATTTACCTTTATATATAAACTCGCAATGCCAAGTGAACTCCTCAGACATATAGCCAGTTTCAATTTGTTCAGCGATAACATCAAAAGTAAGATCTTGGACTGACTTTGTGGTGATTGAGGTGATCTCTTTCATGGGGGAATTATATACTGAGATAAGATTTTTTAAAAGCTTTTTCTGTATAAAAATTCATTTTTTTTAGCTGCAGAGGGGGGAGGGTTTTTTGAGAATTTTGAACTTTTAACTTGACTGGATTTCGGCGGGGGGGTGGTGTATTCTATAAACAGGGAGTCACTAGTTGATTAATGCGTGTAACAAATAACACAAATGACGTTTGGAAATAAAAACTCATTATTGTTGGGTCATATAGAATTGACAGAGAAACAAAGTAAATTTCATAAGATAATGCGTGACCCTGAAACAAGGGTTGTATTTATTAGTGGGCCAGCGGGGACTGCGAAGACATTTTTATCAGTATATACGGCGTTATATAAATACAATCAGGACAAGTTGCTTAATATATTATATTTGAGGAGTTTGGCTGAGAGTGCGGATAAGGGGATGGGTTTTCTGAAAGGAAGCATGGATGAGAAGTTCAATCCGTATTTGGGTCCGTTAGAAGATAAATTGGATGAATTATTAAATGGTCCAGAAAAAAAACAAATACAAGACAGGAAAGTGTTGGAAGCGGCCCCGATTAACTTTTTGAGAGGCGCTACATGGAAAAACAAGATGGTTATAGTGGATGAGGCACAAAATATGACAACAAGAGAACTTACAACTATCATAACCCGCATTTCAACTAACACTACATTGTTCTTATGTGGAGATACAATGCAAAGTGATATTAGGTCTTCTGGTTTTAATAAGTTTTGTAATATATTTGATGATGAAGAAAGCCAGTCTTTCGGAATTCATCATTTAAAATTTGGTAAGGAAGACGTTATGAGAGATAAAATCATAAGCTATTTAGTAGATAAAATTGAAAAAAGTGAAATAAAACAATAAAATTAGCCATGAATAAGATTTTCTGTGTATCCTGTGGTTTTAAGATCTTATATGAGATCGCTAAGCCTAAATTCTGCTCTAGTTGCGGTCATAGTCTGGGTTCTATTTCTTCTGCAGCCAAAAGGGAAGAAGTAGAAGAGGTTTCTGATCTTGATATTAATTTAAGCAAGTTAAAAAGAGATATTGTTGTCGAGAATGACAAACAAAAAACAAAAATTGAGGATATTTGGGGTTCTGTCACTTCTTCGGAGGCGAATGGCCCTCAGGAAAATTTTTCCCGTCCTGAATCGAGAGATCCTGACGGGCAAGAGCTTTTGGATAAGACTATTAGAGATTGTTCGTCCTCACGTATGAGGGATATAGATGGAGAATGATTTTGAAAGTCAAAGCCCTGATTTAGAAGACCTTTTAAAAAAATATCGACCGAAGTGGCAATTGAGTGCCATAGCGTGGATGGATTACGATGATGTATGTCAAATAATCCGATTACATATTTTTAAGAAGTGGCATCTTTGGGATCAAGAGCGACCCTTTAAGCCTTGGGCTTCCATGATTATCTCCAATCAGATTAAGAATTTGATTAGGAATAATTATTCAAGTTTTGCCAAGCCTTGTTTAAGATGTCCTCATAATATGGGGTCAGATAGTTGTGCTTTAACAAAGAGTAAGGGGCAAGATATTAGTTGCCCTGATTTTGCTAAGTGGAAGAATAAAAAAGAAAAAGCCTATAATATTAAACTTCCATTGGCTTTAGAGGAGGGGTTATTTACAGGGACGACTACATTAAAAGATCACCTTGATTATAAAGATTCATCTAAGCGACTTCACAAATTAGTCATGGGAGAATTGAATGAGAAGCATAAAAAGATTTATTATCTTCTTTATGTTGAGAATAGAGATGAAAATGAAGTAGCAGAGAAATTTGGGTTTAAAGCTGATTCGGTGAAGAGGAAAAAACCCAGATATAAACAAATAGCAAATTTAAAAAAGAAATTTTATCAAATTGCGGTTAGAATTATGAAGGATAACGATATTTTATGAATGATATTGAGTTAACAGAGGAACAAAAACAAAAAATCGAGGTTGAGTTTGCAAAGAACCCCGATTTAAAGCATATTACTCAAATTGTATTTAATGATGACTCTTTGGACGGTCGTTCAAAGGAGGGGAGATGTGTGAGGAAGTTTTTAATTACCAAAAGCTTGGATTTTACAACCTCTCTTGCGCCGAAAGCGGAAGAAGTTGACTTAACAGGTGAGCAGAAACAGTTTTTGATGGGTAACAATGTTGAAAGAGGCATGAACGCCCTTGAAGTAACCCGTTTGACATTTAAGGATAGAGGAATTCAACCCCTAAGTCAACAACATAGGACAGTAATGGAATATTTACGCCGATATAGGCCAGAAATTGTTGATGATAATGAAATGTTGACTAGTGATAAATGGCTATCTCCCAAATCCCTATCTAAATCAATAAAAAAAGTAAATGAGTGGGCTGGACAAAATTTTGATGAAATAACCATCCAGACCAAGCAGAAAAGAATGTGCGAAAAGTTGCTTTTTTATCTCAAAAGCCCTAGGTTCGTACATTTTATTAATCAATACTCGACAATAGCAGATCGAGATTTATTTGAGAGTGAATTTGTAAGAACAGTTTGGGATAAGCCAGATCTAACTAATGATGAGTTAAATTTGTATATTACGGTCTGCACAAACTACGTTAGACAGAAACATATTCAACAAAGAATTGATAAATTGAATACAATGCTCAACGACACTGATAATGAGCGAGATTTAACAATGCGTCTTACTGAGCTTATAAAGGCCACCAGCGAGGAGTTGAATCAATGTGAGAAGAGAATTGAATCTTTGACCAAAGACCTTAACGGGAGCCGTCAGGCGCGTTTAAAGGCAAGGGGGGAGCAAAATGGAAGTATTGCGGCTTTAGTGGAAGCGTTTCAAGAGAAAGAAGAGCGAGAACGCATGATTTTAATGGCGGAGATGCAAAATAAGCTAATTGAAGAAGAGGCAGATCGATTAGAGTCCATGGACGAATATAAGGCTCGCATTTTAGGAATATCTAAGAAGGAAATTTTATGAGTGAATTTGTTTGTTTAGAGTGTGGTAAGAAGTTTGATAAGAAAAGGAGTTTCCATGCTCACCTGAAAGCACATACACTTACTATAGGAGACTACTATGTAAAACATTATGACAAAAGAGACTTGTATACTAATGAAAAGCTAGCTTTTAGAAATTATGACCAATATATGCGCGACAACTTCAACACTTACGATAATTTTGTTTCTTGGATGGAATATGCTCCGAAAAAGGAGGTTAAAGATTATATCAAACAGAGAACAAAAGAAAAATTTGAATTAAAGGATATCAAGGTTTCCCCACCTAATCTTTTTTATGACTTGTCTGAAATGGCGAATATTTTTTATTATAAAAAGTTTTGGGGTTCGTATTCAGATTTTTTAAAAGAATTTAAAGTAGAAAATTATTACAACAATAATCTTCCCTCAAATTTCTGGGAATCGTCTCATAAGAGTATTCCTCTATTCACAGACACGAGAGAGAAGGCTCCATTAATATTTGAGGACTCCATAACAAATAAATTAGACTTCGGGGATTATACTGCACGAGGAGACCTTTATTCTAAGACTTTCGTAGACAGAAAAGCGCAAGACGATTTTAGACAAACTTTCGGTAAAGATATAGAGCGTTTCAGAAGAGAGATGGATAGATGTGTTGAGTTTAATTCATATATGTTCATTGTCGCAGAGACCTCGATAGACAAACTAGAAGAACACAATAAAACTTCTAAGTTCAAATCTAACTTGGGTTATTTGTGGCATAATGTAAGAAATTTAATAATAGATTACCCGAAAAACCTTCAAATTGTTTTCGCTCACAATAGGGCTGGAGCAAAAAAACTCATACCATTAATCTTATACCACGGGAAAGACTTATGGAATGTAGACTTACAATATTTTATAGACAAAAGAATAAATGGCTTGGAAAAAAGGGAAACAAGGATTTCGGTTTGAGCACTCCTCTCAGGAGTTGAATAACTCTCTGAAAAAAATAGAAGGCACAATTAAAGAAGAAGAAGCTAAATATTTATTATATAAGTTTCTAAGAAATAACATTGCTTTTACTTCGGAACTTTTTTTGGGAGTCAAGCTCTTCCCCTTTCAGGCTATGGCAATTAAAGGAATGATGGTTTCTGATTATTCTATGTTTGTTTTTTCCCGTGGTATGTCTAAGACGTTCTCTACTGCGGTCTACGTATTGATGGAATGCTTGCTCAACCCGAATGCTAACATTGGTGTTATCGCAGGTAGTTTTAGGCAATCTAAGCAAATTTTTCAAAAAATGGAAGATATTGTGAGTAAGCCCGAGGCTAGTCTAATTAAAGAGTGTGGTTTCAGGATTCAGAAGGGAACTGACCAATGGACAATGACTTTGGGTAAAGCTAGGGCGATAGCCTTGCCTCTAGCTAATGGAGAAAGGCTTCGTGGATTTCGTTTTAATCGGATTGTATTGGATGAGTTCTTAACTATTCCAGAAAAGATTTTTAACGAAGTTATCATACCATTCCTTGGTGTGGTAGAAAATCCTATCGAGAGGGAAGAACTATACAATCTAGAATCGAGAGTAATCGACAAAGGCGAGATGAAAGAAAAGGATAGATACGTATGGCCAAACAACAAGCTTATCATCTTATCATCTCCATCATTTAAATTTGAGTATATGTATAAATTATACAAAAAATATGAAGACCTTATCTTCGGGCAAGATATAGAAGATAACGAGGATGAAGACTCAAAAGATGATGCTTATAGACTCATTATGCAGTTAAGCTATGATTGTGCTCCGAAAAGACTATATGACCAAAACCTACTCAAGCAAGCTAAAGCTACAATGTCAGAAATGCAGTTCAAGAGGGAGTTTGGCGCACAATTTATTGATGAGAGCGATGGCTACTTTAGATTATCAAAAATGGCTGCTTGCACTATACCTGATGGTGAATCTCCTGCTGTAGAAATTATTGGGAACTCTAGTGATGAATATATACTTGCTTTTGACCCCAACTGGGCTGGTAATACAAGTGCTGACCATTTTGCAATGCATGTCTTCAAAGTCGATAGAGACGCTCAGAAAATCTGTTTAGTACATAGTTATGCTATTGCTGGTGTTTCTCTAAAACAACACATGGATTACTTCCTATACCTAATACAACACTTTAATATTGTCGGTATATGTGGAGACTACAATGGAGGAGTTCAGTTTATAAATTCTTGTAATGAAAGCGCTTTATTTAAAGACGCTAAAGTGAAAATCGGAGTAGTTGAAGTTGATCTAGAGAAACCAGAGAATTGGAACTCAGATATATTAAATTTTAAAAATCAATATAATCTAAGAGAGAGAAATTATTGCATTTTAAGAAAACCTACCTCCAACTGGATTAGAAATGCTAACGAGATGCTACAGGCGGCGATAGATCATAAAAGAATTTTATTTGCTTCTAGAGCGATAGATAGCCACTTTGATTCACAAAGGAAAAAGAATATTCCTATAGATAAGCTTAAATGGGATATCAAAACACCAAAGGCGTCCAAAGGGGCCATGATGATTGATCTGATTGATCATCAAAAGTATGTAGTAGAACTTACAAAGTCTGAATGCGCTAACATTGAGGTCATAGGGAACCCACAAGGATCACAGGCATTTAACTTGCCTCAAAACCTCAGGAGACAGAAAGGGCCGAATAGAGCAAGAAAAGATTCTTATTCTGCCTTGGTTCTGGGCAATTGGTTTGCCAAGGTGTTCTTTGATTCAGAAAATGCTAATGAAGAGAGAAAGCCAGAAGGAACATTTATTCCTTTTGCTATTTGAAAAGTTCTAAAGTCACTTTTATAACTTTAGTGTAAACTTTGATATGGCTCGTAGATATACTAAACGCTCTGAATATTGGGAAAAGTTCAATAAGAAAAAAATTCCACTTGAAAACCTAATTCAACCTCAAGACGAGGGTTTTCAGCCAGAACTAATTGGAGAACCTGTTTTCAGCTCAGAGTCTTCTCGTTTAGACTCTCCTACAGCTAGAACGAAAGCTCGTACCAATGCTGTTGCCACTTCAGGCTTAGGTAATAAATTTGAAAATATCAAAAACGGAATCTTACCGTTTAACTATGAGAAAGACTCTGCAGACGCTAAAGAAGCAGTAGAACTTTGTCAAAAAGCTTATTTTAATATTTCTTCTTTTAAAGGCACGATTGATCTTTTGTCTGAATTTGCTGACTCAGAAGTATATCTTGAGGGGGGTACAGAAAAATCTAGAAAATTTATCGACGCTTGGTTCAAAAGAATCAAGATGCATGATTTAAAACAACAATACTTCAGAGAGTATTACCGATCAGGTAACGTCTTCTTTTATAGAGTAGATGGGAAAATACCTCTTAAAAATTCACAAAAAATGCTAGAAGCTTATGGGGCTAGTTCTAGGAAAGAAATCCCTATTAGATATCTTTTGATCAACCCCACAGATATCGCAACAAAAGGCTCTGTTTCATTTAGTGGCTATGAATATTTTAAGGTATTATCTCCATTTGAAATTTCTCGGCTGCAAAAGCCAGAGACAGAACATGAGTTAGAAATGTTTAAATCTTTGCCCGAAGATGTCCAACAAGCCCTTAAATCAGGAAAAAGTTCTTATGCAATGACTAGAGTTCAAATTAAACTTGACCCACAATTATTGCACGTTGTTTTCGCTAAAAAGCAAGATTACGAGCCTTTGGCGATCCCCTTAGGTTATTCTGTTCTTGATGATATTAATAGAAAAATAGAATTGAAGAATATTGATCAGGCAATTAGTCGTTCTATTGAGAATGTAGTTTTATTAGTGACAATGGGCAATGAGCCAGATAAGGGCGGAGTCAATCACCGAAACCTAGCTGCCATGCAGCAAATATTTAAGAATCAGAGTGTTGGTCGTGTTCTTGTTTCTGACTATACAACAAAAGCAGATTTTATCATTCCAGATATTCGGAAAGTCGTAGGCCCAGAAAAATACGAAGTCTTAAACAGAGATATTGAACAGGGTTTGCAGAACATTCTTATAGGAGAATCCAAATATTCGGATACTCAAATCAAAATGAAGGTTTTCTTCCAGAGATTAGAAGAGTCTCGTAGAGCCTTCCTAAATGACTTTATTAATCCTGAGATCAGAAGAATATGCAAGGCTGCTGGCCTTCGTTCTTGGCCAGAAGCTAAATTTGTTAGGACAGATACAATGGATGACAATAACCTGTCAAAGTTGGCCACAAGATTGATGGAGTTGGGAGTCCTTACCCCAGAACAAGGCATGAAGGTTGTCCACACTGGAGTTTTCCCTAAGGCTTCTGATATGCAAGTAGCTCAAGATAAATTTAAGGAAGAGCGTGAAAAAGGGCATTATATGCCTCTTGTAAATACAATTAATTTGTATAATGAAGAAGAGGGTGGTTCTCCAGAACCTAATAAACCTCAAGCTGTTGCACCGTCTGGGGGAAGACCGATTGGGGTCTCTAATTCCTCTTACTCAAAGAAAAACATCGTGGAAGCCACTAAAAGAATCAATGAACTTGAAATTTTAGCTTTTAGAGAATTCGCTTCAAAGTTTGGACTCAAAAGAATGTCTAAGCAAAAGAAGGAGATGGTGACTCAAGTTTGTGAATCTATTGTTATCGCTAAAGACAGTATTGATTGGGAGCCTACTTTATCAGAAATAGTTCAAGATTTAGACAAGCTGTCTTCTCTCGCAGTCAACCAAAAAGTTCTAGAATTAGGATGTCAACATCAATTGGATGACTTGGCTTCTGCAATTTTATATCATTCAACTCAAATTTCCGTGTAAGACATAATATGTTGTTGGATGATTTTAACATTTGCTTATTTGAAGGAAAAGTAAGGGAGATAAAAAACGAAGAGTTTGAATTATTTGGGCTTTCTAAAGGTTCTATTCAAGAAGCCGCAGAATCTTTGTTGCCAGAAGACTTTAATCCAGAAGAGAATATCGATGTTTTGCCTGTGGTCTTTAATTTGGCCAAGGTGAACGAGTTTAATAAAAATGGAGACGGCATTGATGCGGAAACAGCTATCGCAGCTGTAAAACGTTTTATTAATAAGCCAATCAATATTGAGCACAAAAAAGATAAAATAGTTGGTCATATGATTAATGCTTCATTCTCTGATAAAGAGTTTGATTTTAAAGATAATGATATTGAATCTTATGCTGATAAAACAGAGCCTTTTTATATTAATGCTGCTGGATTGATTTATAAATCTGTTTATCCTGAATTAGCCGAGGCTATCACAGAAGCTTCTGAAGAAGAGGAGCCGTCTTATCAAAGTATCTCTACCAGCTGGGAACTAGCATTCAAGCAGTTTGAAGTGGCTGTTGGCTCTAAATATCTAAACGAATCTATCATCGCAGAAGGTGCTGAAAAAGAAGATTTAAAACAATATATTAGAGGGTTAGGAGGGAAGGGAGTCGATAAAAACGGCAATCCTGTGAATAGATTAATTGTCGGCCAAACTTATCCTTTAGGGGCAGCATTAACTAAAAATCCTGCCGCCGCAGTAAAGGGAGTTTATACAACAAAAAATGATTTAGATAATAAAAAAGTAGAAAAAATTTCCCGAAATAGTAATATTAATGTAAACTCAAACAAATTAAAAAGTATTTTTAATATGGATAACGAACAATTTGATCAATTAATCTGTCAGTTGACCAAGAGTGTTGCTTCTGCTGTGAAGGAAGGCTCTGAGGCTAAAACTGTTAGCGAAAGTATCCGCGATACTCTCGTAGAACACAACGAGTCTTGGACTTCCAAGATGAAAGTTGAGCAGGAAGCTAAGGCTAAAGCCGAAGCTGAGCTTAATGAGTTGCAAGACTCTTTTAAGCAAACAAAAGAAGAACTAGACGCTCTTAGGGGTGAGGTTGAAGCAAAAGCTGCTGTTGACCTTTTCAATGACCGTATGAATTTTATTGATAGCGATTATGACCTTAACGAGAAAGAACTCGCTTTGGTTACTGCTGAAGTAAAAGACCTAGGTTCTTCCGAAGAAAATTTTAATTCCTATAAGGAAAAGCTTGAAGTGATTTTTGCTCACAAACTCAAAAAGAATATTGAGTCAAAAGAAGCAGAAATTAAAGCTCGTATCGACGAAGCTATTGCTAGCCGTGAAGAAGGTGACGAACCTGAAGAAGAGGCTGCTAACGAAGAAGAGTCGGAAGAAGAGCTTGAAGTTGAAGGAGAAGAGGCTGAAGCTTCTATCCCTAATAACAACGCTGAAGCAAGCGAACAAATTTCTTTTGTCGAGAGGCTTAAGAAGAACTTCTCTGTAGAAGTTGCAAACTAAAAAATTAACAATTATATATTATGGCTAACGAAATTACACGTTTATTGCCCTTTCGTCAATATGACGAGAATGATGTTATCAACTTCTATTCTCTTGATGCCGAAACGGGTGAGGCTGGTTCTGTTGTAAAGGTAAGCGCTGCTAACCTTTCCGACGATCCTGTCAGTTATGTTGAACGAGGCGATGCCGACTCGTATCAATCCACTATGGGCAAAGGTCTTTCCCTTTACCCAGAAGTACCTTACAAGGTGACCAAAATGGTCGCTACTGGAGGTAATGCTAAAGCTCTCGGAATTCTTTTGCGCGATGTCCGCGCTAAAGATGAAAACGGAGAGAACCTTCTATACTACCCACAGAAGAAGGAAGAACTTCAGTGTGTTGTATCTGGCGAAGCGGTTCCTATCGCTACAAAAGGTATCTTCACAATCAATGCAAATGGTCTCACAAATGGAGTCGCACCTACTGTTAATCAGTTCGCTGTGCCTTCTTTGAATGGAACTATTACTGGTATCACTAGTACTGCAGCTAACCACGGTCAACATCACACTCATTCAATCGGAACCTTCATTGGAACTGGACTTCGTGAGTCACAAGGTGGAACGACTGATGCTTTCGCAGGTGCTTACGCAATTCTTAAACTTAACTGCTAATATTTACGAAAATGAAAATCACAATTAAAAGAACTGAAGATCAGTTGGCTCTTATTAGAGCAATGGGATCTAATAATCGTGAAGAGGCTTATGAGGCTCAGGCAGCAGTTGCAGAACTGCTTGGACCTGTTGTATCTGAAGTTATCAACAATGCTCCTACCATTGGAAATCTCTATACGACGATTTCTTATGGAGAAGATGATAATCCTTCTCTTCCCTTGGACCTTTTCCACGACATTACCGACCAAGACTACATTGAAGTGTATTCTCAACAGGTTGCTGGTGGACTCCCATACAGTCAAGTCTTCCCCGCTCACAATGAGTTGAAGTTCAGCACTTACACTTTGGACAGTGCTCTTGCGTTTGATCGCAAGTACGTCCGTAAGGCTCGCCTCGATGTTGTAAGTAAGACTTTCACTCGGATGGCTCAAGAAGTCCTGCTCAAGCAAACGACTACCGCTTTCAACGTTCTCGCTACCGCTTTGGTAAAAGGAACTGGAACTGGAACAACCGCTGGTGGAAGCATCATTGGTTCTTCTGCGGCTGACCGTTTTGTCCTTGCAGACTTTAATAACCTGATTACCAAGAGTAAGCGTATCAATAGTTCCTTCAGTGGAGGAACTCCTGTTGGAGGCATTAAATCTGGTATTTCTGATCTCCTTATTTCTCCAGAAATGGTCGAGGAGCTTCGGGCAATGGCTTATAACCCAATCAACACCGCTGAAGCCCCTTACGGATCTGCAGTTAAGGACAGTCTTCCTGCTCCTGACGCTCTTCGTCAAGAACTCTTCAGTGCTGCTGGTCTTCCTTCTTTCTACGGAATTAATGTTATGGAGATCAACGAGATGGGCATCGGACAACGCTTCAATAAGCTCTTTGGTGCTGTTGTTGCTTCCGAAGGTGCTACTGTTATCGGTGGTGGAGGATCTGGAACTTGGGTAACTGGTGATGATGAAATTCTCATCGGTATCGACCGTTCTAAGGATGCTCTTATCCGTCCTACCGTTGTTGGTGAGGGATCACCATCTGAATTCCAAGTCCTTGTTGACGATCAGTTCTCTGTTCGTCAGAACAAGATTGGATACTACGGTAAAGTTGAAGAGGGTCGTATTTGCATCGACAATACAGCTCTTATCGGCTTGGTGGTATAATCAACCTGATGTTACTTATAAAGAGAGTCGCTCCATAAGGGGCGGCTCTTTTTTTTTGATTTTTATCTAAATTTTAACTATTATGTATTATGAGTGAGAAAAAACCAGCAAAGAAAATGAAAGCTTCAAAAGGAATTGAAAAGAAACACTTAGAAGAGTTTGATGTCACTGATGGTAAACACAGGAGTTCTAAGGAGGAACAGATTGAACATGTAAAAGAATTAGAAGATCTATTGGGTATGCCTCAAATGAATCCTTATGGGACACTACATCGAGACGTTTTCAGGCAACGTCTAGATTCTTGTAATGCTTCTGAATTAACTGATTTAGCAGCTAGAGTTGGCATCCCAAGAGAGAGAAATATGAACCTACTTAGGAAATCTTTGATGAAATCTTTTGATTTTTATGTCCAGAAACACAACGTAACAGTTCAAGGTTCATCTAAACCAATTTTAGATCCAAGTTCCCCAGACTACGAATCTACTGTAAGGTTATTTAAAGAAGGTTTTTAATTAATGAATGATCTTGGAGTTTTAGCTACTGATATTGTCACATATGATTTCCCTAATGATACGGGGTCATATAATGTTGGATTTGTTTCTGGGTGGCTGGAAACTAATATTGGAGAGTTTAATGGCCTTATACATGAAGAATTTTCAGTAGACTCTACTGGAGCGATCTTAATGGATAATACAGGTCTAGCTGAAGTAGAAAAGAATATTTTTTCTAAATTGTATGAGATCTGGTATTACCAAAAATCAGCAAGAGAATCTCTAAGATCATTTACTTATTCTGATTCTGTAGATTGGGTGACCATTAAAGAAGGTGATACGACAATCCAGAGACAGAATAAAAACTCTGTAGCCAAAACATATAAGGATTTAGGAGAACAAGCTCAAGAAGCTCTTGATGGACTCCTTTTCCAGTATAACTATCAAAAATCTTCCCCCGTTCAAGTCGCAGGGACAGATGGAACTTTTAACTTGTCTGGTCAATTAGTTTAATATGCCCTCCTTACTCACAGACGCTGAAAAATCCGCTATTAATTCAGCTTTAAGTAACGTCCATGATACATTTGCTAGAAATATCTTTATCTACGTCAAGGAGGCTTCTGTGGTCCCAGCTGAGCTTAATTTCAACCCTTTGTATGGCAGAAATAAAAACGCAGCCAAAATCTCTTCTGAGATAACTCTAACCAAGTACACGTTCCCTGCTCGCATTTATTATAAAAACGAACAAAAAGAAGATATACTAGATGGGAACGGACAAATGAATCTTGTAGGATCAGAAGGCCAAATTAGAGTCAAAATAAAAGCTGACGCATACGAGAAACTTAAGATTTGTTCAAAGATAGAAGTTGATGATCAACTCTTTGTAATTGATGGAGATGCAAAAATCATCGGACCATTTGATACTCAATTTTACTCGATCTTTTTGAAACGTGAAAACTAATGGCAAAAAAGAATTTCATGAGGGTTTCAAAGCCCGTGGTGACTATAAACGCCAAAGAACTACTAAGAGAGCTTACTGCAGATAGCCCGAATAGTAAATCTATGGCGATGGCTATTCGGCAGGTTATCGCTCCAAAAATAGAGGATAGGCAGAAAGACCTACAAAAAGAATTTAAAGTACACCCAATCACAGTTGAATTAGATGCTGGTCCGACTGCGTCTAATACTAGTGGAAGCTTGGGAGGATACGGTAACCTTTTTTCTTTTATAGGGTTCTCAGGAGGAGATAATCCAACGGAAATTATATCTGAGATTTTTAGACAAAAGATTAGGTTTACGGTACGGAAAAGGAATAACAAAGGGCAATACAACGTTACTTTTTATATACCCTCTACAGATGACATATATAATTTGACTCCGATCCCTTGGATGACAGGAAAGAGTTGGGCGAAAAGCGTTGAAGAAGGAGGTATAACAAACTTAGGGCAGTTTCTATACAGCTCTGCTGGTTTTGGGCAATCTTCTTCTGGTACGGGGATACAGGTCAAAAATAGATCTTCTGGTGTAAAGTTTACTAGGACTCCGTATATTGGGCAGTTAATAGAGAATTTTAAAAAGAATTTGTTAAGGTTAGATAGATGAAAGCACAATTTGATCAGAATATTTTATCCAGTTTTTACCTATGGTTTGAAAATCGCTTGTTGAGTGATTCGGCTAAGGCTTATAAAATAGATTTAGATAATGCTTTTGTATCAGGATCTTTTTCTGATATACCATCAACTCATATAGGATTTCAAGGCAAGTACCGATCTCTTGTAGGAGAATATGGAGTTGATAATCCAAACTCAGGTTTTTTCTTAGGGAATAATTTTATTACAGGTGATTATGACGAAAATGGAGGTATTTTTACAGATTACGAAAATGGTAGACTTATTTTCCCGCAAGCCTCTGGTGCAGAGATAGCAAGCAATGCTTTGACGGCAAATTCTACAGTAAAAGAAGTAAATACCTATATCACAAATGATACTGATGCTCAAATCATCATTCATTCTGATTTCAAAGATAGCGCTACAGAGTTACCTTATCAGTATGGTAAAACGGGAGAGTTTGATGAGACCACTTACTTTTTGCCAGCATGTTTCATATCTGTAGCTTCTTCAGATAACAAGGAATTTTCTTTCGGGGGAGAGGAAGACACTACTACTAGAATCAGAGTTATGGTATTATCCTTTGATAATTATACTCTAGATTCCGTTTTATCTTTATTTAGAGACTCTGTCAGAAAAGACATGACTCATGTCCCATATGAAGATTTCCCATACGGTTTCTCTTTTTCCATTAAAGATTTCCCTTATAATTATAATAATTTAATTTCAGGGCAATCAGATCCTGTGAAGTCTCATATCAAAGATGTTTCTGTATCAAAGATCGTGTCAGAAAGAATCAGGGAAAACTTAAATAAAAATATCTCAATTGGCTATATTGACTTTGAATTATGCACTTATCGTTTCCCTAGGGCTTAAATCTGTGTAAGAAGGTGTAAACCTTTACATTTTTAACTTAAAATCTTATGGCTTCTAGAACTAGAATAATTTCACAAAGCAAAGCTGTTTATGTATCCCCGACTGGTACACTTGGTGGCCTTACAGCGCCTC
>Ga0209535_1001409_pt1 | contig 16409 bp, 23 predicted proteins | sample LinPmetageLP28_FD_184041 | JGI IMG/M metagenome (GOLD analysis project Ga0209535, IMG submission 184041) | Marine viral communities from the Pacific Ocean - LP-28 (SPAdes) (version 2) | ecosystem: Environmental > Aquatic > Marine > Oceanic | place: Pacific Ocean | collected 2009-08-22 | reverse complement strand
AAGACCAACAAACGCCTACTAAGGTCAAAGATTGAATCAAGCTATGGCACTGACCCGACTCCTGCGGGTTCAGATGCTGTTTTGATTCGCAGCCTAGAAATTACTCCTCTTCAGTCTGACGTTGTTGAAAGGGAATTGATCCGCCCTTATTTTGGCAACTTCGAACAACTGCTAGCCAATCAGCATGTTGAGATCACGTTTGAAGTTGAACTAGCGGGATCTGGCGCGGCTGGCACTGCTCCAAAGTGGGGGCCAATTTTCCGATCTTGCGGGATGGGTGAAACCATCGTTGCGTCTACATCGGTCACTTATGCACCTGTAAGCGCCAGCCTAGAAAGTTGCACGCTTTACTTTGACAACGACGGTGTTTTACACAAAATCACCGGTTGTCGTGGCACTTACACGATGACTTGTGAGGTCAATTCAATCCCTGTGGTTAGTTTCACAATGATGGGGATCTATAACGCACCGACAGACACTGCTCTGCCTTCTGCCACTTATGCGGATCAGGCTAAACCTGCCTTGTTCCGTAGTGGGAATACAAGCAGCTTTTCCATCTTTGGTTACAGCGGGATTTTGCAATCCTTAAGCCTTGAGTTGGCAAATGAGACGATTTATCGTGAGCTGATCGGTGGAACTAAAGAAGTTCTTGTAACTGATCGCAAGCCATCCGGTGAAGTTGTTGTTGAAGCTGTGAGCCTTGCAACTCATGATTTCTTCACAGACGCAACCGGCACAGCAACTGGCGGCTTGTCATTTACACACGGCACAGCCGCTGGCAATATTGTTGCATTCAGTTCCCCCCAAACTGACTTAGGCGCCCCGGCTTATTCGGATCAGGACGGCATTCAGATGATCACCCTGCCGTACACGTCAACGCCAAGTTCAGGGAATGATGAGCTGAGTTTTATCTTCACTTGATCTATGGCTTTTGTCCTCAAGCAATCTGATTCCTACACTTGGCCGGTCACCTTGGTGATTCCTGTGGATGGGGGCAGGCGTGAAAAGCACACATTTGATGCTGAGTTTAAACGTCTCCCACAAACGCGGATCAACGAAATTGTCAGGCAAGCAAAAGGGATCAGTGACGACTCGGCTGATGATGCTGTGATGCTTGAGGATCAATCAGCCTGTGCTGAGCTGCTTGTCGGCTGGTCAAATGTTGTGGACGATAGTGGGGAAGAAATTCCCTTTAGCGTCAAAGCACTTGATCAGCTTTTAGAACTGCCAACTATTGCGGCGCAAATTATTCGAGCGTGGACGGAAAGCCTTGAAATTGCAAAAAGAAAAAACTGATTGGCGCTGTTGATCATTGGTTTAAAGGTGACAGCAGCGCAAACGATGAATTAAGAAGAGACGCAGAACGCTTAAACATAGATCTGCCGGATTCAGTTTTTGAAACTGATAACTTTGAGGTTTGGCCTGAGCATGTTGAATGTTTAAGCATGTTTTTGCGTTGCCAAACACAATGGAGGGCTGGCCCCAACGGCGTGATTGGTCTCGATTACTCCGTGGTCTTGGAGCTGTGCAGGCTTTATGATGTAGAGAACAAAACCGCTGTGCTGGAAGATCTGCAAATGATGGAAGGCCACGCGCTCGAATTATTTGCAGATGCTGCAGAAAAGCAGCAAAAGGCCGTAAGTCGCAAAAGGAGCCGTTGAACCATGGCCATGAACATGGAGACGGTTCTAAAAATCAAAGCCCAAGTCTCGGGTGACAAATCTTTAACGGGATTGTCGGGCAAGCTTGGAAGAGTCAGCACGGCTTCAGGGAGGGCAACGACAAGTTTTGGCAGGCTGAGAACTGCTGCCTCAGGGGCGATGGGTGCCTTGCGTGGCGTCTTGCCATTCATTGGCGTTGCAGCCATCACAGCATTTGCAAAGAAGAACTTAGACGCTGCTGATGCAATGTCTAAGCTTTCCGATCGCACGGGGGTTGCAGCCCCTCGGCTTGATCAATTCCGCAAGGTTGCGGAGTTAAGTGACACAAGCATTGAAAGCTTAGGTAGAGCTTTTCCGGCGTTGGCTTTAAATATGAAAACAGCGGCGGACACGGCAAAAGGGCGAGCGTTTGAAGCGTTCAAAAGCCTTGGCGTTTCTTTAAAAGACGCTGACGGTGGGCTCAGGGCTGTTGATGATGTGATGCTTGACGTTTCAGACAAGTTCAAAGGGATGGCGGATGGTGCTGAAAAGTCTGCTCTGGCGTCGTCTATTTTTGGAACAAAGCTTGGCTCTGAGCTTATCCCGCTTTTAAACAGTGGCGGTGAAGCCGTTCGGAATATGGGCACAGCATTAACTCAAGAATTTGCGGATAAGGCCGCTGCCTTTAATGACAGGTTGACAAATATACAATCTAAGTTTGGTGATCTTGCAATGACACTGGTGGAAGCACTTCTGCCGGTTCTTGAGACTTTAATTGGCGTAATTGAACCGCTTGTAAATGCGTTTACGTTTTTACCCGAACCGCTGCAAACGTTAATTGTGTCTGTTGGGTTGCTAGGTGGTGCGCTGCTTATCTTGTCACCTCTTATCGGCCCTATTGCCGCCGGGTTTACGGCTTTAGCAGGGCTACAGATAGGCGCAACTATTGCGGGATGGTTGCCAGTCCTTGCGGGGTTGGTCGGAACGCTTAAAGCTGTTGGTTTAGCGATTGTTGGGATACTATCGGGACCAGTTGGGATTGCGATTTTAATTGGCGCTGTGATTGCTGCAATTTTTGTTTTCAGGGATGACATCGCAAGTTTTTTCAGTAGCTTGTTTGATTTGTTTGCAAAATTTGCGTCTTCTCTTTACGAAAAGTTTGTGCAACCTTACATTGACGCGTTTAACGCTGTTGTTAAATTTGTCAAAGGGGAATGGTTGGACTCAATCACGGAAGCGTTTGAAGGCGTTTCAACTTGGCTGGGCAACACTGCAGAGTCAATTATTGGGTTGCTTCTTTTCCCTTACAAGGCAGCGGCGGCATTCGTTGTTGATATTTTCCCAGGACTTCTTACAGATGCCCTCGGCGGCGTTATAAGCGCTATTGGTAAGGCATGGTCGGCATTAGTTAATTTTCTGCAAAAGCCTTTTGACGATGCAGTCTCATTTGTTAAATCTAACTTTATCAGCCCAATAAGCAATGCAGTCTCTAACGTTGTTGACGCTGTTGGCAAAACTTGGAGCGAGCTAACAAAGCCATTTCAAGAGCCATTTGAGGCCACTATTAAATTTGTAGACAGTAAATTTATCAGCCCACTGGGCCAAGCCATTTCAAACGTTGTTAAAGCTATTGGAGACGCATGGAAACCTATTGCTGAGCTTTTGACTGTTCCATTTCAAGCTGTTGTTGATTTCTTAAAAAATACGTGGAGCGGATTGGGCGAAATTGTTGCGGCTCCATTTACCGCCGCAGCAAATGCAATTCAAGGCGTTTTAAATTCCGTGCTTGGCGCTGTTGGTGGCGTTATTAACGCTGCTGTTGAGGTAGTAAATAATCTTATAAAAGGGGCAAACGCTATTGCCAGTGCGGTTGGTATCCCTAGCATTTCTTTGATTGGCAAAGTTAACCTGCCTGAATTTGCTGAAGGTGGAGTGGTTAAAGGGCCAACGGTTGCTTTAGTTGGAGAAGGTGGAGAGCCTGAGTACATTGTTCCTCAATCAAAAGCTGATGGGTTTGTTCAGAACTGGATGAATGGACGCAGAGGCGCGTCAGCTATTCCGGCATTTGCTGAGGGTGGCTTTGTTTCCGCTGGCCCTTCTGCTCCAACGGTTCAAATCACAACAGGGCCGGTGATTCAGCAAGACGGGCAAACCTATGTCAGCAGCGCCGACTTGGAAAGAGCTTTAACAACTTTTGGTAAAAGCATGATCCAATCTCAACGGTCAGCCGGTTCACGTCGTTACTTGGGGGCTTAAATGATTAAAGCGAGGATTCAACTTTTGCGTTTATACGTTGGGACGACAGATGTTGGGCGTTGGCAAAATTACAACGTAGGTAATAACATTCAAAAAAATTATGTAGACACAAAGAAATTTAGGTTTATGCCGTTTGAAATTACAAGTGGCACAGAAACCGGGGCCATCAATGTTAGCGCTTTAAACCTTAACGTTCCCGCCACTCCTGACAATGTTTTTCTTTTTTCTTATGCGTTAGAAGGTGAGTACCTTTGCGACGTTGAAACCTATGAGTTTGATTCTACGCAAGGTGACACAATGACGGAAATTTTGCCAGTATCAAAACTTTTGGTTACTTCGTACTCTGGCCAGATTCAATCGGTTGATTCAGACTTTAAAATGCTTTCAGTTGAGGTTGGGTCTTCCGAGTTAGCGGTAACGGCTTCAATGCCTCCCCGCACGTTTAACAACTTTCTTGTTGGTGTCCCTTTTGCCCCATGAGCATAATCCCCCTTCGTTATCTTTCTTCAACCGTTACAGCAGGAGAAAGCAGAACGCCAGCTGATGCAAGTTCTGCGGCATTTTCAAAAAGCCAAACGGCTGTTCAACTAGGTGAACCGGTCCCGATTGTTTTCTGTAGGCGGGTTAGTTCCAATGGCGGGGTATTGGTTCGGCCTAAGGCAAGCGAGGCGCGATTTGATGGGGATACATCAGTCACCCCAAACGCTTTAAAGGTTTATTACGTCTTGGTTGTAAGTGAAGGCGAATTGCCTGGTATTCAAATTAGAGATTGCTGGGTAGGTTCGTGCAGGCGCGGGACGTGGAATCAAAGCTACAACAGGCGGCCTGGTGCATGGTTGCCCGGCAGGGTAAACGCTGAGTTGACGGCAGTTCCTGAGCATTGCGGCACTGGCGGCAGCTATGAAGGGATGACAACAATCTCATTCTTTGAATCTTATCTTGAGTTTTCTAAATGGAGCTTGCAATCTAGTGTGTTCATTCGGGAAGGGATGAAGGTCACGCGGTTGCTTGATTCAACTTTAGGGCCAAGCAATAACTTTGTAGATCTTGTCGTTTATTTAATGCAGCAATCGAAAGAGATTCCCAACGCGCTGATTGATACTGCTCAGATGACTAAAGCAGCAAACTTTGTTAACGCCAATAGTTTATTTTTTAATGGACAGCTAGAGAAGCCATCTAACTTGATCGATTGGGTGCAAAATGCTGCAACGGGTTTTCTTTTAAAGTTAGTCAAGAAAAACGGCAAGCTGGGCTTGACTCCTTTAGTGCAACATGCGGCAGATTATACTTTTAGCGACAAAAAGGTAAATTGGCTTTACACGTTTTTAAACAAACATCTTGTGATTGACGGAATAGATATTAGTTACGTTTCGGCAGAAGATCGAAAGCCTATTCAGTTTGAGGTGCTTTGGCGTCAGCAACCAGATGATGATATCGGTTATATCAGGTCAACGCTTGTGAAAATGCAAGGGGCAACCGACAGAATCCAGACCTTAGACTTGTCTGCTTTTTGCACAAGTGAATTGCACGCAACCAAGGTTGCGGCCTACAATGTAGCGATCAGAAAATATGTGTCTCATTATGCAACGATTAGGTTGCGCCCTGGTGACTACTCGACTCATTTAATTGTTGGCGACATTGTCAGAGTGAGGCTTGCTAATGAAACAAAGCAAGGGCCACAACATGCTCATGATTTCTTGTATCAAATTCAATCAATAAAAGGAAACTTAGACGGCACAACAGTCATAGATTTGATGCACTACCCCCTAAATCAAAACGGTCAATCCTTGCTGACTCTTGGCGTTAAAAATGCAACATCACCGGGTTCAGTTTATAGCCTTGTAAGAAAATCAATTTCTTGTGATGATGTTCTTCCTACAGATACAACTCTTTTGATTGACACTGGGATAGATTTTTCTGCAATGCTTTCCGACTCTAACTGGGATGTTTTTAGCGAAAACAATTTAGCTCTTGCACTTGATGAGCTTAATGACTTCAACATTCCCAGTAATTTCTATGAAGGGCCATTTCCAATCAATGACCTTGGTTTGCAGGTAGTGCCTGGCCTTGGGCTGGGAAACATTGAAGAGGTTGACGCTGACCCGACCTTTGACCCTGAAAGCCAGCCTGTAGCTAAATCAAACCAACTAGACGCTTACCCTGACGGAATCAACCCTGAAGCTGTTGTTGAAGAATTGCAGCCAACGCATGAGCGTTGTGGGATCAATACAGGGCTGAATAGAGAAGAAGAAGTGATTCCTGAATCAGGGTTAGACGAGGATGGCAATCCATCAAATGAGGACAGCTTACAGCCGTTTTACCTCCCTTGGGAAAAATGGAGCCCTGGAGCTTTACCCTCTAATACGGCAAGACTTAACGCATTTTCAACTGAGTTATCAAACAAAAAAAATTCGTTGGAGTTGGTGCCTATAAATACATCAACTTGGTTAACTTTAACGCCGGAGCAGTGCCCTTGGGGCGCTGCAGATACTCGCGTTTCTTATTACAGAATTCAAAGCAATGGATCAGAGACATTTATTAAAGGGGTCGCTGGTACTTGGTCGCCTCAATATCCGCTTTATGATGCAGGATATACTTTTAGACCTGATGACGTTGGCAAAACCGTTAAAGTTGAATTGTATAATGTAAATGATTCTACTCAAAAAGTTCATTACGCTGATTTTCCAAAATGTACAGCCAGTGTTCTTAACTATGATTGGCTAGTTATAAAAATGGTACTTCCTGATTTAGCAAGTCCGGCGACTCCAAACACAAATATGGCGTGGGCTTTTAAATCTAGCGATCAAAACAATGAATATCCATCAATTGAAGGAGTTTTCCCTAAAAGTGAGAAAATACTTGATACCACGGGCCAGGAAGGGATAGGAGAAGGGCAAACATTAACAGCGAATGAATCCCCCACAGAGGTAAGCGAATACATGAAAAACATTGTTTGGGGCACACACTCCCAGGGTTCAGCCGCCGGGGTTGGAGGTGTTAGAGATTATGAAATTGTTTACAATTTAAACGCTTATCAGGTGGCTTTTCCTGAGTTGCCAAACATAATAAGCAAGTTTTATCCTGCTTTCATGTTTGATGACAGAGTGCCGTCTCTAAATAATCCGGTAATTGTTCCCTCTCACAGGCCAACTTCTGTGCAGTTCACAATCGAAGCAACATTCTATAAGGGAACTTTTGAGGGTCGTACATCTACGATTAGGCCCCTAGTTTCTAGCAGCACCGTGTTAACAACTTCAAAAAGCTACACGGCTACAGGCGTTGTGGGCCCATCAAGTGGAATAGATTATGGGCTTGGGGTGGTTGCAAATACCAGCCCTATCACTTTTACAGTAGATTTAAATAATTATTCTGTGACTGCTTAAATGGCTGACTTTCCTCCTTTGACCCCTTCAAGTCGGGTCTTTACGTCGCCCAAACGTGTGGTTGATCTTAGTGAAAGTGCAATAGGCGAACGTTTCGCCCTTCAGAAATCAAACGCTTTTGTGGGTGGACAGCTTGCCTTATCATTCATTGCTTTGCCTGACTCGGATGTTGTGGACATTTTGGGGCACAATCGATATCATGGCGATTTTTACCCTTTTGATCTGCCTAGTGCCATTACAGCAGGATCAACAATTTATCAGCCTGCAGGGCATAAATGGATTTATTTGGAACCTGCCTCTGTAACTAGGGCTGGGGGATTAAATGATATTGAAGTTTCCCTAGCCTTAGTCCCTAACGCTGATTTCTAATGGCTGATTTCCCGACTGTTTACGCTGACTCAATCTCAATCGAAAGCGGGCAAATGCTTACAGATAGAACGATAACGGCATCTGGTGTTAGTTCTGTTTCTCGGCGAGGGCTTGGCCGTCGTGATGTAATTTTTAATCTTACTTACAGCTTTTTAACTTCGGCGTCTGTTCAGTTAATCCGCAGCCATTTTCAAGATCATTTTGACTTTAATCAGTCCTTTGTTGTGCCGCGTGCTGTCATTGGCGGCTTTGGTTTGGTTTCGACAGGGGCGGAATTTTATTATGATTCAGCGCTAGAAGAAACTCAAAAAGGGATTTACACCGAGCTTTCTGTAACTTTTAGGGCGATTGATAGCGACAATGTCAGAATACAGCTTGAGACCGGCGGGGCATCGGACCAATCAGAATTTGCAAATCCAAAAACAAAAGAAGATCTTTCGACTTATTTGTTTTCAGGGACTGCCCCATTTAGCATTGAAACTCAAGGCGCAACAACTCCTGTTTCAATCGCTGTTACACTTGAGGGAGGCACGGGTTACTTGTAATGACAGCTTCGACCGTTCATTGCACCGTAAAGCTGCGCTCTGACACAGCAAACAACTGGACATCTGCCGACCCTGTTTTAGGTCAGGGTGAGATGGGCATTGAATACGATACGTTTAAATTTAAAATTGGCAACGGTGTTGATTGTTGGAATGATATCACCAACCCTTATTTAGTAAACACAGGTGATATTGAAATTCTTGATAAGATTACTCACATTGGCGATACAAACACAGCGATTAGATTTCCGGCAAACGATACATTCACGATTGAGACTGGTGGAACAGAAGCTTTCAGGGTTGATTCTAATCAAAAAATATTGATTGGAGGCCCAACTGCTAGTTATGCAAATGCAAGCAGTGGGAATTTTCAGGTTGGAGTTCATACGAGCGCCACTGCCACCGGGATTACTATTGGGGGAACTTCAACAAACAGCATTTCTTTTGCTGATGATGGAGATGATCAAGCGGGGCTAATTAAATATACGCATTCAGACAATTCGTTGAGCTTTCATACTAATGGGGCAATAAACCAGCGCATGACGATCGACAGCGACGGCAAGTTGTTAATAAATACGTCTACCGCGTTTGATGCCAGTAGTCAGGGACTGCTACAAGTTCAAAGTCCAACTAACACATATGCAGGCATTTCTTTGCAGCGCAATGATACATCAGTTGGAGCTAGCAATGCTCTTGGGGTGATTGATTTCTTTTCAAGAGATGATGGCACGTCTGTTAAATCCGTGAGAATAAGAGCGTCGTCTGACGATGTAGCGCATACTGCAACCGGCAGAGGAAGCAAGCTACAGTTTTACACAACACCAAATGATTCGACCGCTTTTGCAGAACGATTAACTATAAATAATATTGGAAACGTAGGCATTGGAGATACTAATCCTCAAAGCAGGTTAGTAGTACAGGGCACAAACACTGATGCAATAATCCACATAAAAGGGCTATCTGATTCTTCTGGTAACGGAGCGACAACATTTGACGGGAGCGGTGCTGGATTATTGCTGACTGCTTTTGGAATGAATAACAATGCTAAGTTTACGCCTGCTATTCAATTTGGTTCTACTGACATTAATCTTACAACTACTAATCCAAAAGTAGGTGCAGCAATTAATGGAATAGCCTCCCAAGTGTATAGCAGTGATACAACGGGTGGTATGGATTTAGCGTTTTATACAACTCCTGATACTCCTGGCACTGATCAGACAACAACTGAGCGTTTACGGATTCTAGAGAATGGAAACGTCGGCATCGGGACGCCTAGCCCGACGGCGAAGTTAGAGGTCAATGGATCGCTTTCTAAAAGCTCGGGTTCATTTAAAATTGATCATCCCTTGCCTAAATTGAGTGAAACTCATCATCTTGTTCACTCTTTTGTTGAAGCGCCTGATGCTTCCAACCTTTACGCAGGAATGGTAGATCTTGTTAATGGTACGGCAACAGTGAACATTGACGCTGCACACAGGATGACAGAAGGAACTTTTGAAGCACTTAATACTCTTCAAAGTTGGTCTAGCTCAAATGAATCGGGATATGCACCAGTGAAGTGTTCGGTTTCTGGAAATTTGCTAACTATTGAATGCCAAGACGCAACTAGCACAGACACTGTTTATTACGAAGTCCGTGGCGTTAGAAAAGACCAACACATGATTAACGCTGAGTGGACTGACTCAAATGGTCTGGTCATCGTAGAGCCTGAGAAAATTGTTGAGTCTGGAGAGTGACCAACACTTAGCGGTATCCCGCCCCGTGGCAACGCGGGGCTCGGCAGTTAAGCTCACTTCATTGCTTTTATTTCATGGCAAACACCTACACTTGGAAAGTCGGTCAATGCAACCGCAACCTGTCAGACGGAATGATTTCGACATTGCATTACACCGTTAATGCTGCAACTGAGGACGGCGTTTATTCCGTTGGCGCGCATGGCTCAGTCGGCCTTGAAGCCGCTGAGTTAAAAAGCATGATCGCTTATGACGACGTGACTGAAGAGCAGGCGATTGGCTGGGCACAGGCTGCAATCGGTGGCGCTGACAAGGTGTCTAAAATTCATGCTTCTTTGGATAATGAGCTAACAGAAAAGCGCACCCCAACAACAGGCACCGGACTGCCTTGGTCAGCCTGATGGAAAGACCTGACCCAATGATCCCCTGCAAGCCAGGAGCTGAAGATTTGCCAGCAATGCGGAATCGAGTGGAATGGATGGAGATGCTCTTCATGCTGGAAGGGCGGGACAAGCCAGACCATCCAAGGCGCGGTCTTTTTACGGGCTTGCATAAGAAGCACTACTCAACGTTCCCTGGAACGGATGAAAACTGAGAAGCAGATCCTTAACTGTCCATTGACTGGGCCAGCTAATCTGGTCCAAGAAAACTCAACCCCTTCTACAAATGATCAAAGCATTCGCAGTAGCTGTTTCTGGTGTTCTCGCTGGTTCAGCTGCCTTCGCAGGCCCTTATGTCAACGTTGAGAATAACGCTGGCTATTCAGGCGGTGATTACCTAGGTGCCACTACCGATGTCCACGTTGGCTTTGAAGGAGGCGACAGCGTTTATGGCTACTACTTGCAAGGCGGTCCAGCTTATGTGTCACCACAAGGTGAAGACGGTGAGTTTGAGCTGTCCGGCAAGATTGGCGGTAGCGTTCAAGCAACAGAGCAGTTTGGCGTTTATGGCGAGCTGAGCTTTATCACTGCAGACGAAGATCCTTCTGTTGGAACTAAGTTTGGCGTGAAGTACAGCTTCTGAGCTAACCTTCAATAGGAAGAGACCCGCCCTTTCTTGACTCACACCAAGGAAGGGTATTTTTTTGGACTTTCACCATGCAAAAAGTTTTCAACCTGTTTGGCACGCTTGGGTTTGTGATGTCAGCAACGATGGTTGTTGGATCGTTGATGCTTTACACGCGCATCCCATCACTGACGAAGTATTACATGAGCGAGCTAAAGCTTGAATTGACTCAGTTGGTGCTTGAAATGGTGCCTGGTCAGATTGATGACGTGATGCCTGAGCTGCCATCAGCTACAGGCCCAGCCATTGAGATGCCTAAGTCGCCATTTTGATTAGGTGCCTAAAATACCTAAAATTGGCGTTGGGCAGGTTGGGGTAGAGCGCGTAAGCGTTCCAGAAATACCAGAGTGGAGAGGCATCCCGCCGCAAAGCCTTCCGCAAGAGCCCCCAATTACATTAATGATTGGCTTTCCGGTTGCGGAAATACCGGGTTGCGTTGAGACCAGAAATACGCAAGCTGGTAACGAAAAGGCTTACGACAATGACCCAAAAGGAAATTTTGTTGTTTGCGATGGAACGATGCCATCGTTTAACGCCATGGACATTACCCCTGGAACGTTGACTTATGGCTCAGCCAAGCCGCCAGCCATTAAGCCTTCAGAAGCAAAAGAAAAACCGGTTGACAAGCAACCGGCTAACTCCCCTTCGTCAAGCGTGTCTCAATCGCCCGACATCCCAAACTTAGACACGGAGTTGCCATGTCCGCCACCAGATGCAATACCTATAGGCGCAAAGAATAAGCTTCAGACTGCTGTTATTACCGGTTACAAGCGTGTTGATGGAGAATGCAAAGCCCAGTTCAAGTCGCTGGACATACCAACGATTCTCGGCAACCATTTACCTGGCTCGCCTGTTGTGGTCACGACTGCAACGATTGCGGTTGTCGCGACAACAGCGGCAGTCCTAGCAAAGCCATTAGGCGACATCCTGTTAAAGACGATTAAACCAGCCGTCAAAAAAACAGTCAAGAAAATTAAGGAGAAGTTGGGAAAAACTACTGTTGTTGAGTCAGCTTGGCAGCGCCGGAAGTCTCAACGCTCTTTGAAGAAGTAGGTATTGAATGGATGTGGGGCGGCAGCACACCTGGCGGGTTGGTTAGGACAACATCAGCACAGATGCGAGAGTAAGGCGATTTAGGATGGAACATGATTCCATCTTTCATCAGACTGGCGCAATTTTTAAGCCTTGCGATTTCATAGTTGAGTCTTTTATCTGCAAGTGTTGCGTCTAAAAGTGCCACTTGTTTTTCGGCTGCTTTGCGACAAGTGCGGACGTGATGGCGATCCAGCGGTATCGAAATTGTGGCTGTAATACCACCGTTAATTGAAAGGTTAGTTTTTTGTCCTGTTCGCATCGGTTTATAAAAAAGTACATTGCCTGGATTATCTGGTCTGCCATCTGGAACAGGATTGCCTTCAGCATCAAGCCCACCAACAAGATCAAGAGTGTCGTAGACAGGCTCGTTGTAATATTTTTCATACGGCTGCGCCCAACCTGTTGTTGAACTGATGAAAGGGTTGATGCTTAAGGTTGTACCTTGGCAGCTAATCCCTGATCCGTAAGTGTTAGTAAATTGCCTTGCCGGCACAACTTGCACCGCTTGGTTCGTAACTGATCCTGAGCTGTTTGCGACTGGAGCGGCAGTGCTTGAAACCTGAGCATTGACCGGACCAGCAATAAGCAAAAGGGCTGCAATAGCTCGTTTCATTGACTGAAAGTGCTTGTTGTTTCCGTCAAGGATTCAACGTCTGTGCCCCTGTTAATCAAGGTGTGATTTGTGAGTCCTGGCCCTTGGAGCGTTTCAACAAATTGGAACGATGCGCCTTGGTTGACGATGTCCCAGACAGGTTTGCTAGCAGGGTCAAGGCCAGTCCAACGACTAGAAACACCATTTAAAGTGTTAGTTGTTGTGGTCAGGCTAGCCGGAGCAATCGCGCCACCAACAGGGGCAATGTTAGTTCCGCTTGCGCTGTACTCGTAACCTGTCCTGTACTCGTAAGAGTTAATCACCTCAGTAACTTTGCTTTTGGTGCGTGTTGTGGAGGACAGCACTCCTTGTTGAAAGTTAGGAACAACTGGAATTGCTACTGCAGCAGCAGTTGCTAGCAGGTCAAAGCCTGCATAAAGAGCAAGGAGTAAGGCTTTCATTACTTAATGGTTAGCTCCTGAATGACTTGAGCGATTGCGGAAGTGCCCGCGCCACCAGCTGTAATTGACATCGTACCGGCTGTATTTATTGAACCAGCCAAAGTGCCAGCCACTCCACCAGATGTTGTTGTCGTATTCCCAAGCATTGGCAATGATCCGACAATTCCACTGCTGACTGTGGTGGCGGAAGGTGTTGCATCGCCTTCTATGAACGACTCTGAATATGAAAAAGCGTTACCAGGAGTAGTAACAGAATAAGCGCCAGGAGTGTAACCAACAGCGGACCCTGGAGTAAGTGTCTCCAAAGATGGAGCAGTACCCAGAGTAACGTTAGACCCAGATACAGCCAAAGTAGAGCCGAGTCGAATTGCTTGGGACGCTGCTCCATCAACAGTTAGCGAAATACTGGATTGGATTTTGTGCGTAATGTCCGCCGAAGCAGGACTTATCGCAAAAAACGTTAGGCACGATACAAAGAGAAAACGTCTCATTTGGGTTTAGACGTAGGGGTTTGTTCAGCAATTGTAGGCTCTTCTTTTTTCTTGCCATTGGCGCGTTTGATGTTGACGCCTACAGAACTCAGCGTTCCTGTCAACAAGCTGGCGGGAAAAGTCGGGTCCATGGCTTTGACGTGGCCTAAGTAATTAAGGGTCAGCATTGCAATTGACCATGTCAAAACAGCGAGTTTTACGAAATCCGCCAACGGCGTTGATTCAGATTCTTGCTCCTGTTCCGGCTTAACCTGTTCTTCTGCCATGATGAAACAACGCTATTGGTCGGATGGTGGTTGAAATTTGGGCTGCTGTTGCTGGAGCGTCAATAGGCGTTGCGGCTAGTGGTGTCCGGGGAGCAAACCGCCAAGGCCAAGACGGCAGAGATTCTTTGGTGCGCCTCACGTCAGCTGTGGATAATTTAGCGAGCCGTATGGATGTTCTCCACGCTGATTTGCGCGTAAGAGATCAGGAGTTATTCGCTCGAATCTCAGACCTAGAGCAGAATGTTGCCAGGCTTGAGGGGCATCAAAACCGCGTCTAGAATTTCGGTAAATGCAGTGTTCCCATGCTGTTACTTCTAAGGCCAATTTTGTTTGCGTTCATCAAGTCACCAGCGGTAAAACAGCTGTTGATGGATTGTCTGATCAAGATCAGCAAGCAAACCGACAACCAGCTTGATGACGTCGCTTGTAAGTATGTGCAAGATCTACTCTTCCCTGGAGGACGGGTTGATCATTAAATGTGGGTTTGGGTCATAGTTGTGGGTTTATTGTCACTCCTCCCGTTTTTTCAGTTTTTCAAAAAAGACGACCCGCATCAGCTGGCTGCAATCGCGGAACTGGAACGTGCCATTGACCAAGAATTACTTGATGACGAGGCTGAATGGTTTGAGATGTGGAAGACAAGCGGCATTCACCAAGAGGTTTTTGGAGTCCCGTATTACAGCCAGCTAGATAGCCCCACCGGCTATGGCTACCGGGAATGTTTTGACTCTGCTGCTGCCATGGTTGTGGCCTTTCATCATGGCGTAAAAAGCCAAGACGCCTATCGAAAGGTGCGACGTAAGTTTGGTGATACAACTGAGGTTCATGCTCAGGTCTCTGCTTTGAGATCGCTTGGCCTTGACGCTGAGTTTCGCAAAAACGTAAGGGTTGAAGACATTGAAATTGAGATTGATGCTGGCAGGCCGCTAATGGTTGGCTGGCTTCATAGAGGTGATTTCACAAAAGGAAAACCAGCCGTGTGTGACACCAACGGTTGTGGCCATTGGAGTGTAATTATTGGATATGACAAAGATGATTTCATTGCAATGGATCCGATGGGCAAGCCAGACATGGAACATGGCGGCCATGACACCACAAAGTCAGGGGAGTTAATCAGGATGTCGCGGCCTGCTTTCTATCAGCGTTGGTCTATAGAAGGAGAAGCAAGCGGTTGGGCTGTATTTGTTGACCGATGAACTGGGGATATATCAGTGCTTTTTGGACAACAGTAGTGATGAACTGTGTGCAACCTGTGAATTGGGAAGCTTGCTTGCCAGTGCAGGATTGGTTGTTCCCGGCTATAGGTGATTACATACGGTTCAAGACGGAGGAGCCTTATGCTTCCGAAAAACGAGCCATCGAACAATTTCGATTGGATGGTGGTCGAACCGAGCCTTGAAGAAGAGTTAACCCTAGAGCGCAGCGTTCGAGAAATTGAAGATTGCGACAACGCTGATGTTTTGTCTCAGTTATGCGTTGCCATGGCACGTCAACAATGGCATCAAGGCAAGCTGCTTAAACAGGCGGTTGGCCATATTGCCCTGATGGAGGCCGTCTTTTATGACGCAACGCAGAAGCCCTAAAAGCTTGCTCTAGCACCGTGAGCTTTGGGTTGGATTCGTGCAGCGTGTCTCTAACCCTTGTTTTGGCGGCATCAATTTGATCTTGAGGGCGCGTCGTCCAATTCATGTTGACTGGGGCCATGGCTCAATTGCTTAGGACTTTTGAGGATTGGTCTCATCGCAGTTATAAAGACGCATTAGGTAGCTGTAAAGCCATTGCGCTTGCCAGTCTTGCTCGTGGTAACGAACAACGCCAGCGGCTTCAACACGCCAAATCAGCTTTCCGTCTTTTTCAACTTGCTCAATGGTTGGCTTCATATCAAAAGAATAGGCACGGCGGTTGGCCGTGCCCGTGAGTTAATCAGAAATCAACGGTGCAGTTAGAGACTGGGGCAGGTTTTGATTCAGGGCGATATGGGGCGTTTAGCTTGCCTTTCAGCATCGGTGCTCCTTTACGTGTCGTGCCATTCCAGCCAGCTAAGCGGATCTTAACAACCTTGTTTTCTTCTTGATAGTCAAGCTCACGCTCTGCGGTTTGCAAATAGTTGATCAGCTCAGGAATGTTTGACTCAAGAACTTCAAGATTCCCAGTAACATCTGGGCTTTTTTCTGATTTTTTGTTTTCTTCTAACGTGGTGAACTGGACAAAGCCAATGTTGAAATCAGACATTGTGATTAATACCTTTGAAGAATTGGGAAAGGATGGTTTTAATTGCTGCATTAGGCACGCCGTTGTGATTGGCATCGGCGTAATGCTGCAGATTGGCGGCTAACAGTGGGTCAAGCCGCACTTGATAGTGAAGGTGACGGCGTTTTGCATCACGTATTTGCTCGGGTGTTTTTTCGTTAGACATAAGAAGAAAGATTTTTGTTTAGCCAGATTTGATGTTTAACGCCTGTTAAAGCTGGTGCGACTTTGGCATCACTGGCAAGACCAAAGTGGCTGCGAAAGGC
>Ga0209535_1001408_pt1 | contig 16409 bp, 30 predicted proteins | sample LinPmetageLP28_FD_184041 | JGI IMG/M metagenome (GOLD analysis project Ga0209535, IMG submission 184041) | Marine viral communities from the Pacific Ocean - LP-28 (SPAdes) (version 2) | ecosystem: Environmental > Aquatic > Marine > Oceanic | place: Pacific Ocean | collected 2009-08-22 | reverse complement strand
GATATGCCTGCAAGTATTAATTGTCTACCACTAAAGTATTCATTGACCACTGCTTCAAAGTCTACGCTTCTACCAAACACAAATGCTTCATCAGCTTTTCGCATCATCTCGTATTTATTTTCATTAAGTTTATAGATAGCCTGAAATGTTCTTTTATAGTGAGCCAGTATTAATGGAAAGAAGTCCTCGTTTAACGATTGTGCTGCTACTGCAGGCTCATAGATACCATACTGCTTATAAAGGTGCATATTAACATTCACAAACTTTCTAAAGAGTGTGTTGACCTTTCTGTAGAATCTTTTTTCTAAGTTGTTTCTTAGGACTAACTGCCGTCTTGCTTCTGCCCTTGTGCTTACTCTGCCTTGTATAAAGTCATTTAAGCGTTTGGTGTTGGTTCTCATTTGCTAGATAACGGATGACCTTTGGGAAATAAATCTGTGTCGTGTCTGCCACCTCTGAACTTACCTGATGATAGCGCCCTAAGAAAGCTGTTGACCCTTGCGTAAGCCCATTGGTCTGGTGAACTAACGCTAGGTCTAACGCTTGATGGATTACTTCTATATGCACCAACGCCTCTTCTGAAAACCGCTTCAAGCATTCTTAGATTAGCTCTTTTGGTCTTGCTGTTGCCGTGCTTCTCGTTATGGTCCTCCACCTTTTTTTTTAGACCTTCCTTAACCTTTCCGGTTAGGGCCTTCTCGTCCTCTTTCACCTCAACGTGTTCCTGCAGGGCAAACTCCTTATCCTCCTCGGTGATTATCTGCTGTCGCTTCTTCTTGGCCCATGAGAATCCTGCGTCTCCGCCCCATAGAGCCCAGGCAATACGACCTGCGCTAGGATAGCCTTCCTCTCCGCGATCAAATCCACGACCCTGTTTGTCAACCTCGTGCCTGCTGAAAAAGCTGTACATTCTTTTGATGGTTGATATTGATAGATTTTCCCGGGCGACTATTGAATTAGCCCTTGCTACGCCTACGGCGGTTCCGCCGCGATTGAACTCCTTTCTCCAGTCCAACCCTCTTCTAGCCTCTGTCACCATTCCGTCGGTCGGCACGGTATCAATGTCGGACAGCGCCTTTTCCTCCTGCAGCAACAATGCTATTTCCTTGTCGGTTTCCTCGTCGTCGTAATCCTCTAAATCTTCCTCGTTGACCGGATTCTCAGGTTTCTCCACGCCCTCGTCAGTGAGTGGAAATAGGTTGGCTGATATGTATAGATCGTCAGCTCCGTCAACCGGCTCTAAGCCAAGCTGTTGCCTTGCTTCATTCCTGGTCATGATGCCCTCTCTTACCGCAGAAGTTACATTCTCGTAGGTTCTCTTGACTCTCTCTGACAAAGCAGGAATAGAATCTATGTCAAACTCTAAGGTCAAGCGATCATCAAACAGTGGCACTAACCATTCGTTGAGATCGGATGCCATCTTTCTGAGATGCGGAATGATTGTTTCTTCATACAGAGCAAGTCTTGCTTCTGCTACATTTGCGTATGTCTGACTATCGGGAACTCCTACGAGCTGACTAGGTACGCCAAAACATAAGGCTATGTCTGTGGCACTCATGTGCTTTAGGTTTAGGAAATCCATGTCCTTTGGACTGAGGCCCATCTCTTTCCAGTCAAAGTCTCCCTCTAGCAACAAAGGTCTGCCTGCATTGTTTGCGCCAGTGAACCTATTGTTCATATCAGTGATTAGTTGCTGTCTTTGAGATTCACTTAGATTAACTGCAAAGCCTGCATCATCCTGTGGCTTGAATACTACTGCGCCACTCGGTCTTGCTCCGTTCTGCAGAAGATTGACATTGTGCTTGCTGGACATGTTAAATTGATCCACCTCAACTGCCGCGGCACTCATTGGACTGAGACCGTAGTAATCATCCAGAGGATTCCATAGTTTAATGTGTTTAAGTTCGCTGAATCCGTTTTCCTGATCAATGAGATAGCTGTTAGCGACCCTTCCATTAACCATGTATTCATACTTCTCAGGTATGGGCTTACCACTGCCTTTAATAGTTATACGATCAGGTCTAAGCTGATGCAGTTCCTTTGGCGCACCCATATCAGAACCAGTCTTTAGTATGTAAGCATTGCCACTGAGTAAGACATAACCGAACAGGCTGTTAAAGAACTCGCTGTAAGATTGCAAGGGATTAGGTCGCTTTAATAAATCTATGAGTGGATGCTGTTCTATGATTTGATCGCCTGCTTTGATAATAAAAGGCACTGCACTTGCGCCTTTGCTTATCTCATTCACGCACCTGTAGACGATTGCGTTTTTTAGGTAGCCCTCTTTTGCTAGGTCCGCGTATTTATAGGTCTTGCCTTCTTCGGTTCCTACACCAAAGTAACCCATCATGTTTGTGTTCTTCCGTTCAACAGGTTTATTGTTAAACAGTTTTTGTAGAAATGTTTGTTCTGCCATCAGCTTATTCTCCAGTTTACTTCGCCTTTAGATTTACTTAGTTCTGTTATGCCCCAAACTAGGGCATCCAATCTATCCGGACTCGGTCTAGTTTCTCCAATGTAGCTGCACATCTGTGATTCAAGCTCTGGAAAGTAACCAATGTGATGAACACGTCTTTGTTCATAAAGCGCTGCTACAGGCTCGGCTCTCACCAGTTTTCCTCTAGTAGCCCTTACAGACCTGTAGGGTATATTCAAATCCATACCTCTTAATAGTCTCTCCACCAAATCGCCACCGTTATTAACCTCCGCAACTATTCTGTCAGCGTTCCAGTCGTAATAACTGTTTATGGCTTTTCTAGCCCATGCGTCGGGACTGTACTTTCCCGAAACATCTTCAAGTACATAATACTCATTATTCATATCTTTGCCAACCACAAGTATTCCTGTTTCGTCTGAGTCCTCATTATTGGTAACGGCTGGGTCAATGGCAACAATGATTTGCTTAAGTTCCTTTTCCTCGCTTTCCGGCAGTCTTGCTTCGTCTATCAGCTTTGAGGTCCATAGAGCGCCCTCTAAATTCTCTATAAGCTCCGCGTATAATTCTTGGCGCCCTAGTGTTGTTCCCTCGTACTTATCCCTTAACATTGCTAAAGCGCTATCTGCTAAGTTAGCTTCATTCTCAAATGTATTACCAGACGTGACGGTTACGTCGTCTCTGGAAATCAAATCCTTTATTATCTTTACCGGTTTAGGTGTCGTTGTGATAACGCATTGTGGATTGTCGCCCAGTCGCAAACCGAACATTAACTGGTCAAATGCCTCGGGGTATCTCCAAGCGGCTATCTCGTCGCACCAAGCCCTATGGAACTGCGGTCCCCTTAACCTTTCCGGTTCTGATGCGGCATAGCCGACTATCTTGCTTCCGTTATGAAGCCTAAGCTCCGACATACTGGATGAATAACCCTTTATGCTCTTGTTACTTGATAGACAGTCTTTCGGTATTATGTTTACCAGTCCGCTAGGTCCGCCGAAGCAAACTCGTCTAAGGTCTCCTGCTGTTGGCGCCACGACGGCGCAGGTTACGTCTGGATTCCTTAGAGCGTAGAGCGCTATGTCCTGGGCTCCAGTTCTTGTCTTGCCCCAACCTCTACCGGCTAGAATCAACCAGATATAGTGGTCAAGCTGTGGCTGTAGCTGTTTGTCTCTTGCAGTTTCCAGCCAGTCAGTGCGTAGTTCTATCGCCTTTGCTTCTGCTGGATTCAACTGAGTCAAGCAGTTCCATAGCTCTTCTGAAGCTGTCATTTTCTGTGACTTTTGCATCTATGTTATGTGTAGCTTCTCCTAAAGCAAGTTTCGCCAGTCTTTGAGCAACAACAGCCGCGTTAGCGAGTGCGTTGATCTGGGTAGGCGGCAATCCCTTTCTTCCGTTCCTAATGTCGCTGTTGTTCTTTTGTATCACCTGTCCGACTGTCTGGTAGAGAGCCTTAGCTAGATTGATTGAGTTGTTGTCCATCTTTATGGATTCCTCAGCCATCTCTTTTGTCCGAGCCCTGTCAAGTTTTTCTAGGTAGCTTTGTTGGAACTGGTCCTTCTGCAGTTTCCAGTTCTCATTCTGGGCGGTTCTATATAGAGTGCTTTGTGCCACCTTGTGTTTCTTTATGAGCTCGTCTAATGTTGGGAACTTCTTGCTGTCTTTTTCGCCTAAGCCTTGAACAAATTCGTTTCTAATTTTCAGCTTTAGGCTTTCAGTCAATTTGGCTGTATTGTTTTTTTTGCTCATATATTCTTTGTTATTACCAACATATTATTCCAAAAATGATTATAAACAAAGCCTTTTCACTATACAAATAAATAAATATTCCAAAAAAGGTTTACTATTATTCAAAATGTGCGTTAGTATGGGTACTTAATAAATTAATGCTCACAGAGCAGGTATAAAATGAATGACTCAACACTTAAGTATTTCACCAAAGAAACGACTAAAGATAAACTACGTAATAAGATAGTTGCTATGCAAAAACCGGGTGTCCCTTTCTGGGACCAGTTTGCAGAACAGATACTTTATGAAAGTAATCCTGATAACCAAAATAAAACTAACATCCCTTTATGGAATCTTAGTTGCACTAAGAGAGACCTGTCCATGTATTGTAAGTTAGGTGTGAAGCCTACTAGACATTGGCAGGTTGGTCATGTGAAAAATTACTTCGGTATAACTGGAACGAAACATAAATTAGAAGAAAGGTTTATTGAAATATATCTAACAATAATGTTGTTAGTAATGCCCGAAACAATTATCAAGCATGATGATGTAGAGATGCTTAATAAATTCAAGGAGACTCTATAATGCACCTGACAAAAGAAACAATGCAGGAGATACAGGACTCTGTTGACGATCTGTTGATCTGGGAATATCTAAGGCTCAAAGCCGAGATAAAGATTGCGCTGCTTAACACCAGTGTGGTCAACGCTAAAAATCTTGATGATATATTCAAGGAGTACATTAACTTCCAGTATACGAGCCTAAGGGATGAATCCGATCTGAACAGAGGTGAGCTATATGAATAATCAAAAAGTGATTAACGTTAAAGAAGCGCTTTCATCAGAGCACTGGGAAAAACTCCTGGCTTTATATGAATGGATAATCAACTATAAGGAAAAGCCCACTTATGTATCTTTTCCTACAGATGATTGGGATAAACTACCCTTTGCTCTTTCAATTATTCTTAACGAATTCATATCTGTCAAACAGAATGAAGTTCCTAAAGATAAAATAAATCGGTTTTTACAGATTCGTTCTGGAGTTATAGACCTGCTTGTTAAATATAACTTAGAAGAATCCAACAATGAAAGAATTGAATTTTATTGTCTTTTAGATTTAGAAAAAGAAATGAAAAGTCTTTTTCCACACGGATAGAGGTAGAACTTATGAAAAGTAAAAAGCAAAATTACGAACTATATAGGTTTAACAATATGTCTATTAAGAATGCCGTCAAGGGAATTAACATAGGCATAGGCGTCCGGGCCGTTAGGCTCGGCTACAAGTGGGTATATATCAAAGACTACTTTAAGTCTAAGCAGCTGTTTAACTCTAGGTCTTGGAGAAAAGTTAGGCGGAGCAAGTGGGATTCCATATGCAACTCTAACGACCATTATTTCCAGAAGGTGAGCTAATGCCAGACAACATGAAAAGGTATGGGCTTGAAGCTGTTAACTGCCCCAAGGAAACCAAGAGTACTGCAAAGGAGTTCTGCCAGAAACACGGATTGGTGTTTAGTAAGTTCGTTGACCTTGCAATAAAGGACCGAATGAAAAAGGTCGGAAGGCTTTTTGCGGAAATGGATAAAGATATAATATAATATTCATTAATGGAATAAAGAGTTGGCAGACCTATAAAACTGCCATTCAAATAAAGGAAATAATATGTCAATAGAATGTCTCAATCAGGCTTTGAAAATCAACGGCCTATCACCGACGAAGAAACTTGTGTTGGTCATACTGGCTAACTACGCTGACGAAAAGGGTACTTGCTATCCGTCCTACAAACACCTAGCTAGAATGATCGGTCTGGAAACAACCAGGACGATACAGAACGCAATCAAGGAGTTTGAGGATATGGGATTGCTGAGGGTAGAGCGCAGAAAACTTGACAACGGAGGCTACACTTCAAATCGCTATCATCTGACTCTGAACGTTACCCCTAGTGTTGCTGACAACACTACCCATAAGGTTGTACAGGATACTAGCCTAGTGTCACCAACGACCACCAATACTAAAGATAACACTAAAGAATATATACTAGAGTTTGAGATGTTCTGGAAACACTATCCAAGAAAGGTCGGAAAGCACCAAGCTAGCGTCTGTTTCTCAAAGTACGACGAGAAACACTATTCAAAGATCATCTACGCTACAAAGGTTTTTGCGCAGGAGAACATACTGACAGAGGAGAAGTTTATTCCTCACGCTTCAACCTTTCTAAATCAGCAGAGGTATTTGGACTTTCTTGACAAACCGATTAAAAATAAGAACCTTAACAACCTTGCAGGATAAAATGGAAGAAATATTTCACAGACACATCATAAAGATAACATTGATCATAAGCCTACCGCTTTTCATATTCTATTTCTTAGCTGACTAATTATGATTGATAAGACACTCAGAGATAACAACATAAACCTAAGCCACCAGCAGGAAGGCAACCAGAAGGTCAAGTGCCCTCAGTGCCAACCACCCCACAATCCTAGAGACAATCCGTTATCAGTCACGATAACAAACGACAGCGTTGTCTGGAAATGCCATCACTGCGAGTGGACTGGTGGAAAGGGAACCGGCTCTATATACGAGCCTAAAAGAAAGATAAGCTATGTACGGCCCAGTCCGCCAATCGTTCCTGATAAACCCCAAGCTTCTTTCTATGAATACATGAAAGAGAGAAAGATAAGTAAGGACACCTGCGATAGATATAAGGTCGTGCAGGAAAACGAATGGTGCGCCTTCCAGTATTTTGACGAATTAGGAGAGCTTACAAACGTTAAGTATAGAACTAGGGACAAGAAATTCAGACAGTCTGCCAACGCTAAGTCAATATTGTATAACTACGATCGCGTGTGCGGTTCGGACGTTGTCATATTTACCGAGGGTGAGTTTGACGTGTTGGCTCTTGCAGAGATCGGCTTTGATTATGGAACGACTTTGCCAAATGGTGCGCCCAAGGAATTTAAGGGTGAGAACAACGACAAAAGGTTTTCTGCATTAGAGAACTGCAAGTTGACTGCTACAAAGATAATATTGTTCACTGACAACGACGATAGCGGAAAGGCTCTGCATAAGGAGTTATTACATAGGTTCGGAAAGGACATATGCTGGTACGTTGAGATTCCAGATAACTGCAAGGACGCCAACGAGGTTCTGATCAAACACGGCCCTATGAAACTTAGGGAGATAGTTGAGCTTGCCGTTCCGTATCCTATAGAGGGGCTCTACACTGCTTCGGACTACTTTTCGCAGTTAAACGATCTGTATGAGGGTGACTATGAGAAGCCAATAGAGATCGGCATGGAGGGTCTGGACGACATCTACAAGATAATGACTGGTACGTTTCACGTCATTACCGGAATACCTAACCACGGTAAGTCGGTTTTTTTGGATCAGATACTTATAAACCTAGCTGAGAGGAACGGATGGAAATTCGCGCTATTCTCACCAGAGCACTCTACTTCAATGCACATAAGGCGATTGGTGCAGATGTATCTCAGAAAACCCTTTGACGAGGGGGTTAAGAACCGCATGACTAAATCAGAGCTACATGCCGGACTGGATTTCATAAATAACCATTTCTTCTTCATAGAGACCAAGGACGCTATACCATCAATACAACTTATACTTTCAGTAGCCCAGTCAGCCGTCTATAAGCACGGAATAAACGGTTTGGTCATAGACCCATTCAACGAGGTTTCGGCTGCTAGGCAGGGAAACCAGAGAGAGGACGAACACATCAGAGACTTCATATCGCTTTGCAAAAGGTTTAGTAGGGTTTACGAGATAGTCTGCTGGGTTATAGCCCATCCAACAAAGCTACCCAAGACGAACGACGGAAACTATCTACCGCCGACGGCGTACGACATATCCGGTGCTAGCCACTGGCACAATCAATCCGATGCCGTACTTACCGTTCACAGGGACTTTGAGGACAACTCAACAAACGTGATAACCAGAAAGATTAGGGAGCAGGACTTGTACGGAAAGATAGGCGAGTGCAAGTTTAAGTACAACACCGACAGACGGTGTTTTGAGAAGTACAACGACATAGATGAAGTTGACTGGGACACGGCCTATTTAGATCAGTTCAACGTAAAGTAGGCAGCTTCCATTGCCTGTTTATCTCCAGCACCAGTCTTTGGATCATGTATGGAGGTACTGACATTCCAGTCACGTATTGAGTCTGTTGTTTCATAAAGTTGTAATCCTCTGGAAACGTCTGCAGTCTTATGAGCTCCTGGTCTGATAGATAGTATGGTTTATCCCAAAGAATGTGCGTGGGTCCGTTAGCCGTCACCGTGTTGACCGGAAGATTAGGATTTATCTTGTAGAGACTGAAAAAATGACCCTTATCGTTAGCTGAGCCTAGGTTCTTTCCGGGCTTGGTCGCTCTCCACATGTCGTTCAAAGTGTGCCTTATCTGCTTTCTTTCCTGTATCTTATTTGAACCCTTCATTGCGTCAAAGAAGGATAGGTTAGGCTCGTTGAAGTCCAACTCTAGTTTACATAGTTGAAGGTCTTTTCGCCTGGCTACAAAAAATGTTCTTACCCTTGACTGTGGAACGCCCATTTTAGCGGCGTTCAGCACGAACAACTGCACGTCGTAGCCTGCTTTGTCAAGCGCTATGAATATCTCCTTCACGTAACCTCTGGCATTTCCGAGAATCAAACCGCGCACGTTTTCGGCTATTACAATCTTTGGCTGGAGCTTGTTAGCTGTTTCAACGAAGTGAAAGAATAGATCGTCAAGTTTCTGTACCTCCTGGCCCTCTCTGAAATAATATTCCTTACCCCATTTCTTTTCCCTTGCCCCTGCCGTGCTGAAAACCGAGCATGGCGGTGAGCCGTCTAGTATGTCAAGGTCCTTAAGGTCGTCTGGAATCTCCTCAAATGGTTTCTTGTTGAAGTCCTGTATAGCCATCTTGTAGCTGTACTTGGGCTTGTGGTTTTCTATGTACATCTCCATCAGCTTATCGTCTATCTCTAGGCAACCCTTTACGTTGCATCCAGCTAGTTTGTATCCCATAGTTGAGCCGCCGCCGCAACTAAAGGTGCTAAATACGTTGACTCCGGTTTTATTTATGCTTTCAAGGTCCTTGAAATACCAAGGTCCGTGTTTTCTGCCGTCAGTCATTGAAGTTGAAACCGCATCTAGGACACTCGTGTTTGAAGTCATCTATGTCATCAAGCGTTATTTCCTCTGCACCTACGTAGTCTTTCTCGTCCGCTATGTTGTTAAGAGAATCGCCAAGAAAGCTGTTTATCTCGTTTTCGTTCATACCGAGTATGCTTAGGTCAAAGTCGCTGTTGAATAGGTCTTGAAGCTCGTTCTGTAGGACTTCGTCATTCCATGTGGCGTTTAATGCTAGTTTATTGTCTGCAATAACATAGGCTTTTTTCTGCTTTTCTGTGAGGCCTAGTATCTTAACTGTTGGTATGTCTTTAAGCGATAGTAGCTCAGCTGCCTTGACTCTTCCGTGCCCAGCCAATACTGAATTGTTCTCGTCAATCAAGACCGGATTAGTGAAACCGAATTCGTCTATTGAACTGGCTATCTGTGAAATCTGCTCGTCTGTGTGGTTTCTTGAATTGTTTTCGTACGGAACTAGTTTTTCCAGTTCAACGTTTACTATTTCTTTCTTAGTTTCCATTTTTATTCCTTGATGTAAAAATCGTTTGGTTGCACCTGACCTTCGGTAATCTCGTAAAGAATAATCATCTCACGCTTTCTCGGAATACGAGAACCGGTTATCCACTTAGCGAATGTGCCTTGCGGAACCCTTACGCCTGTAGCCATCTCCATTAGTTCTATGAAAGACATTTGGGTGTGTTTGTTTTCTGTCAGATATGATTTTAGCTGCATAAAAAGGTTTTAATTATTCCAAATATGAATTATAATCACTTATACATTAATTGACAAGACATAAATTAGAGGTAATTAAATGAGTAATAACAATCCATTTGAAGCGCACGGAATAAAGCATCTGTCCGCTAGTTCCATCAACCAGTTCATATCAAATCCTGCGTCCTGGATTCTAAAGGTCAGCGGTCATAGAGGGCCGTCTAATCCGGCTATGTGGCGGGGCACGGCTATAGACGACGCTATTAGTTGGGCATTTGACTACGAGGGCAACGATATTGCGGCACCTATAAACATGGCGCTTAACATATTTGACGAAAGGTGGATAGAGAACAAGAAGTCCAATGAATACGACTACGACAAGGTTAGACTGGAGAGGGGTAACATAGAGAGATACCTAGAGGTTGCAATGCCATTCTATAGAGAGCTAGGCAAGCCGGAATCCATACAGAAAAGAATAGAGATAGACTTTGACCTGCCGATTCCAGTCATAGGCTTCATTGACCTTCAATATCCTGGAATGATAAGGGACATAAAGACAACCGGACGCATGATGCCTAAGACACCTTCAAGCATATGCCGACAGCTAAGCCTGTACGCCTACGCAGAGAATTGCGACGCTGTAGCCGACTTCATACACGTTACCAAAACTAAAGCAGAGGTAGTTACGGTCGCTATAACTAACATAGACGAGAGATTAGAGGAATTGCGAAAGGCTTCGTTAGCAATGATGAACGTTCTTTCCTATTCGGATGATATTAACCAAGTGGCTTCATTGTTCTATCCGGACTTTGACGACTGGCGCTGGAATAACCCGGCTGACGTTGCGGCTGCTAAAAAACTGTGGGGTATAAAATGAGTGCAAACTATAAAGACATATGGGAAACCTTGAACAAGGTTAGCATGGATAAAATTAAGGACAAGAAGGGTAAGTTTGATTACCTTAGCTGGACCGACATGTGGCAGGAGGTACAGAAGTATTTCCCGGAAGTAGACTATGAGTTTAGGGAGTTTGATAATCCGACTTACGGTTCACTAGATTGCATGGTCTATCCCGACGGTTCCGCCTCTGTGCATTGCACGGTAACGATACAGGGCGTCAGCCGCAGTATGTGGTTAGCTGTAACAGACTACAATAATAATGCAAAAAAAGACTGGAACGTCGTTGACGTGGCTAACACCAAGATGCGCTGTCTTACTAAGTGCATGTCAATGTTCGGTCTGGGTGCGCACATATACAGGGGCGAGGATTTAATTGACAGAGAGGTCAAGCCCGGCCTAAATGCGGTAAGAAGCGCAAAAGCGTACGTGCTTATGAGCATTGACGGAAAGAAGGCTAGCAGCCACAAAACCACCAATGATTACATAAACGCGTTTAGAAAGTCTGTAGCCGATCTCTCCGAGGATGATAGGAAGAAGTTATTCTCTAAGAATTCATCTAACGTTGAGAAAGCCTACAATGACCTAGGTGAGAACGACCAGGACAAAGATGCGTACGACAAACTCATAGATGCCTACAGTGAGTAAGTTTTCTTTGGTTGAGTGCGTGTACAGGTGCATGAGTAACGGTAATTGGTGGACTTTCTGGAATCTACAGGAAGTTATACAGCATAAGACCGGTGTATTATATGGTGAGCCTTCCATAAGCGCAGCCATAAGAGAATTGCGGAAAAAGCCGCATAGAGTGAAGTACAACCTACCAATGATAGGCGAGGTTGTTGAGAAGAGAAGAATGTTTAACAGAAAGGGTTATGAATACAAACTTATAGGAGTAAGTAAAAATGAGCGATAAGCAATACGACGACGAAAAGAAAGGCTATCTTTGGCATGAGAACGACGCGAAGATACTGAGAAAGGGGCCGTTCGTGATAAACGGCAAAACTAAGTACGGTGCTATAGTCAAGAGCTTTGACAAGCAGGGCGAGGAGAAGTACGAGATGATGATGTCTATAGGTCTGCTGCACCTCAACAACGAGAAGCGCAGCGACAAGACGCCGGACATGGGCGGCAAGGTAACCATTGACGGAGTCGTCTACAAGCAGGGTTGCTGGGCAAAGGAATCAAAGGACGGTACGCCGTTCACCAGCATAGGCTTCCAAGAAATGACAGAGGACGGTAACACCGCTGACGTAGACGCTATGGCTAAGAAGATACCTTTCTAATGGCAAAGAGGTTTACTGACAGTAAACACCTTAAGTGGATAAGAACCCTGCCTTGTCTTATATGCAAGGCGGGCTACTATTCACATTCCGGTGATGTGCAGGCTCACCACCTTATGAAACCCTACGACGGACACAGGGGCATTTCACTTAAAGCCAATGACAGAAACGCTATACCACTATGCCAGCATCACCACTCCCAGCTGCACGTTAAGTTCGGCGACGAGTACAAGTTCTTCGCTAGTTTCGGACTGCCGGCAACTTTCGGGCAAGAGTGGGCAAGGAAACTATGGGAAACTAAATCCTGGACAACAGAACCAGAACCGGACAACGACCTGCCCTTCTGATGAAAAAGCCAACAGCACAAAGAAGCCACATCATGTCCTGCATAAAGTCAAAGAACACAAAGCCGGAGATTCTCGTAAGAAGCTATCTGCACAGTATGGGGCTTAGGTTCTCGCTGCACAGGAAGGACTTACCGGGTAAACCCGACATTGTTATGCCCGGATACAATACGTGCGTATTCGTTAACGGCTGTTTCTGGCACAAGCACAACTGCAAGAAGGGCAGGAAAGTTCCTAAGACGAACACTCAGTTCTGGATTGACAAGTTCGCAGCCAACAGAAAGAGAGACGCGAAAAACCGTAGAAATTTGCGTAAACTCCGCTGGAACGTTGAGACGATATGGGAATGCCAAATAGCAAAGCCCGGCAGACTTGAAAGACTGTACAATAATATTATTCCAAAAAAGGTTTACGATAGGTTAAAAAAAGCGGTATAATAGTTACATAACATGATAAAGCCGGGAGGCAAAATAAAATGAAAATTCAAAATATAGCTAAAAAAAATCTATCTTATCTAGGTAGAAAGTGTCAAGTAACAGAAGTTTTTTATTCTAAAAACAAAGAAGAAAAACACCTGTTTATAAGAAACTTTGCAGACGGCGAAACTGATTATAAATTAATAGAAGGTTTTGCGGGCAGATATGAAAAAAATATTCCATTTAAAGAATTTAGTAAAGAAGAAGCTAAATTAGCTTATGACTCTTTTGTTGCAGGAGTTAAGTAATGAGCACTATAAAAGATAATCAAAAAGAATGGATTAAACAATTCAAAGATATTCACGGTGATGAATACTTAGGACTAGCAGACAGAACTAATGCAAAAGGTCTTATTGACCTAGCGTTGATATTTGCAAGAAACAACATGGAAATGTTTTTTGATACCCAATTAATGAAACAGACAACCTACACTGAGGTTGAGATGGATAGATTGGTTGACAACTTTATTAATGACAACACTGCAAGTTTACAATTACTAGATGCGGATGGAGACCCAAAATGACGAACACAACCGTATATGACGTCTACCAGTATTTTTCCCATATTGGTAGGTACGGTGAGCACAAGAAGATTGCCACCTACAACAGGGAAGCCGACGCTAAGAGACGCGTTGACAGGGTGTGGGCTTCGGGCCAGACAGCTAGTTACGAACCCAGAGAGGTTTCAAATGTCAGTTAATAACGAATTTAAAGAAATGTCGCCACTAGAAAAGAAGATGGCAAAACTATCAATAAAATATCAAGCAGACTTTATGAGTATGACAGTAGCTGAGGTAGAAAACATTTTGTCTGAATCCGACTGGTATGACCTAAGTTCATTTATTAAAAATGGCTGTAGAGAAATAACTTTGCACTAATGGAAACATTCATAAATGTGATATTAGGATTATTAGCACTTTATGGTGCTTGTGGTATATTTTTAGCAATGGTTTTATGGATTAAGGGTAAATTATAGGAGTAATTATGTATAAGAATTTATTTAGAGAAGATACGGTAATAATAAAAAGAGCATTGAAACAGTATGTGAAAAACAACACTGTTAAATCTGATGAAAAATATTCTATTGATAGAATTATAAAAGAATTAGATAAGCCTAGTAATGATGCACACATTCACGCAGAAGTTATAGACTTTATGTTAAAAGCATTGATGAAAGATTATTCTTTCATAGACAGCAAAGGTAATATTGTTAAATACTAATGAGTGAATCTAAAAATAAAACTTTAGAAGAAATTATATTTAGCAGTGCTATTTATAAAGAAGCGCAAGAAAATTTTTTGTCAAACGGATTACAAGGTGCAACTGAAAAAATGTTAAAACTTCTTGGTGGTCAACTTTATCATGCCAAATTTAGTTCACCTGAAGAAAAAAGAGAAGATACAGATTTTAAAAAAATATTTACTGAATTAGTTGCTCGTCAATTATTAACTGATCTTAAAAAAGGTTTAACAACTAATAATTTAGATTCTATTGATATTAGTAAATTAACAAATGAGGATAATATAAAATGAATTATTTATTTTGGTTGGTACTGCCTTTTGCTATATGGCTAATGGCATGGATTATTATTGATTTTATAATCACAGATCACAAAGGTGAACTTGAAGATGTAATACACGCTAAGTGGGGTAAAGATAATGATAGTTAGAGGAATAGAAATACCAAAGCATTTACAACACCTGCCTAGAGAAAATTTACTAGCATTGTTGTATATGTTTGGAAAAATTGTGTAATGAACACCTATTGCTATTCTTGGCAAGCAGAACTAAGCGAGGAACATTGCGAAGCAATTAAGGCTCTCTACTTTGAGGGTAACACTAAGGAAGCAGAGGTTGGCAATGTCTCCAACATAGACAAACTTACAAGATCGTCAAACATACTGCCATGTGCTTATGATTCTCAAAACGGTGTTTACCTAGATCGCATAATGCACCAGTACATCACAATGGCAAATCGTGAATGCTTTGGTGTTCACTTAAATGGGTTTCAAGATTTTCAAATAGCTAAGTATGGCAAGGGCGATTTCTATGATTATCACATGGACTCTAATATCTTTGATCATTGCTCACAGCGTAAGCTCAGTATCACGGTACAGCTATCCGATAGCATAGATTATGTAGGCGGAGACTTTGAATTCAATAAAGATTTAGGTAGCTTAGATAAAAAGAAGCTAAGAGAAAAAGGCACAATATTAGTATTTCCGTCTTTTCTCTATCACAGAGTTACTAAGGTAACTAAGGGCGAGCGTTTCAGCCTTGTTGGATGGTACGAAGGTGCTGACTGGGTTTAGTCTACTTTTCGCTAGTGTATTTGATATTAAGTCCTGACAGAGTGCAGAGTCGGTTTTTTTCATCAATGCCTTTATCTGTGAGTTGAAAAGTATTATCAAGTTTTTCTACGAAACCATGTCGTATGACATCCTCTAGCATCTCCTGTGGCGTTTCTTCTTTAAACATAACACTTAGTATTACCCCAAGCCTTTTGTTCTGTGTCTTGCTGAGAGCCATTTAAACATGTTCCCACTGTTTACCCTCAAATAACAATGCTTCCGCTTCTCGTCTGCGAATAAGACCATCATTGACTTGCCCTGAAACTTTATTCCATCTTTTTATTTGATATGGAACGCCCTCGTAATCGCCTTGATTTAAGACCTGTAACAGTGTGCTACTTCGCAGGTTGCTTGGTCCTAAGTTAAATGTCCAAGAAGTAAGAGCATCAAACTGACATTGATTTAGAGGTATGGTAACTAATTCTTCTACATACTTACCGTATTCTTCTAGTTCATCTATAAGCATTATCTCTGCTTTCTCTTGCGACCAAACATCACCCTTTTGTACGCCATGTGTTGAACCATAACCTATAGTCCACACACCTGCAGCACATTGATATGCTTCTAATTTGCAACCCTCTGCCTTCTTTACCAACATTACGCCTTCATCTGATATGTGCATATTATTCACCCCAAGTTCCGTCATCTCTGACTTTTGCTGTTTTAGTTCCACCCCAGTATTCAACTGCGTGTCCTTCTTGGACAAGCATCTGACAAATGTCTTGACCATCTTCTGTATAAGGAATTGCAAGTATTCTGCCATATTTACCTTTGCCTAGTGATTGTATTTTGAATGAGCCTACGCAAACTTCTTTAAGTCTTGCTGATGCCTTTTTGCCTAATGCCTTTTCAGCAAGGTTGCGAGTTCTTGACTCAGGGGTGTCTATGCCTGCCAACCTGCAGCGTTGTTTGTGAAGAAAGACACTGAATCCTAAGTCAAGAGTAACATCAATGGTGTCTCCATCTACGACCCTTTCAAGAATAGCGTTATATACGAATGGTGTTACTGTTGCCATAAATTAAATAGGTGCTTCTGCACCTTTGGTTATTACTGTTTAGCTTTACC
>Ga0209535_1001406_pt1 | contig 16421 bp, 18 predicted proteins | sample LinPmetageLP28_FD_184041 | JGI IMG/M metagenome (GOLD analysis project Ga0209535, IMG submission 184041) | Marine viral communities from the Pacific Ocean - LP-28 (SPAdes) (version 2) | ecosystem: Environmental > Aquatic > Marine > Oceanic | place: Pacific Ocean | collected 2009-08-22 | reverse complement strand
CTAAAAAAGATTGTGAAGAAATATTAGCGGGTTACCATGCAAATGTAAACGAAGAAGAAACTAATGAAATGGAGGGATACGATATGGACATATCTCATGAAGATTCGGCCTACGATTTTAAATCTGACGGTCCCGAACAATTTGACTCTTCATACTCTGATGATTCATATGGTGATGACATCGACGCTATCATGAAAATGTTTGGTGGTGATATGTCACCAGCTAGTGTTGATGATGTTAATGATAGAATGAACTCAGATTTAGACGGTAAAGAAAAATATAGTAATGAAAAATCAGCATTTGATTTTGAATCTCAGGGTGGAAATACTGACGTATATGGGGAACAAGTAACCAATATGTCAATAGGTTTTGTGGAAGAAGGTGAAGGTGAGACGGATGAAAGTTTAGTATCTGTAATGCCTATGGATAAACCAATAGGTAAAATATTTTCACTTAAAGGTGATAACCCTTCAAGATATGAAGTTGAAGAAGGTTGCGGAGAAGTTGAAGAAGGTTGCGGAGAAGTTCACGAAGGTGAACCTTGTGAACAGTGTGGTTCGGAAATGAGTGAAGGTGAGTGTGTTGAATGTGGAGCTATGTACGAAAAAGTCGATACCGACTTACATGAATCATTTGATAATGAGAGAAAAATGATAAGAGAAATGTTTAATAGATTTAATAAATTCAATTAAACAACAATAATAAAATATTTTAAAAACCCGTGTATTTCACGGGTTTTTTTATTTAGATAAGTTTTTGTATAATTCCCCATCTTCAATTAAGTTTCGATACTTAGGGTAGTAGTCCCAATCTAAAGTTACCATTTTTTCACCGTCAAATAAATAACCACCTTTAATCATTGTTTCAAGACTTTCCTTAGTAGTATGAGATAATTCTTGATGTGCAAAATTTCTAAGTTTATGTAAATTAAATTCAACATTACCAAACCACGATAAGTGCCACCCATTAATGTCGTTAAGGTGAGTTTCCTGTTCGTACCTTACATTTCTAATTTCTTGAGGTGTGGTAGTTTTAAGATACGACCACCTACAAAATGCCGCTCCTGGCCAGTACATGTTCTCAAAGTCCCATCTAAAGTTCCAATAATGCCACCTCTGTAATATAGTTTTAAACGTATCAAAACTAACTTGATTATTTTTAAGTCGGTTTAGAATGTCATTATCCCATATTTCATCAATATCTGAAATAAGTACAATATCATCGTCATTAGGATTAATTTTTTTTAATACCTCTTTAATCGAATTCCTATGATAATTTTCTCTAAACCAATTTAATCTATCTTCATCATTTTTTGGTGTGGGGTTAGGCTCATAAAGTACCTCATTAGGTAAATCTATTACAATGTGTTCAATCTTATGTTTAAATTTACTAAATAAATCTTTATGTTTTTGAAAATATAGTTCTTTATTTTTACCCGCGTGACTATTTGTAGATTCTATTAAAATAAAGTGGTCAACATATTCATCCATCTCGTGTAACCTTAAGTTTAACATATCTAACTCATGGTCAAAGAGAAAACAGTCGTATATTTTTGGTTTATTCATATTAATTTCCATATCATTTATTTTATTCCATATTTTTGGTAAATCATAGTTTTCCGGATTAAATACTTTTAATTTACCTGTGACACCATCTTTTTTAGTTCCATTAGATGCGTACATATCTTTTATTAGATTTTTAATATTGTTATCATCATCCCAAAAATCACTAACTAATTCAATATGTGAAAATGATTTAAGTTTCTCTCTGATAAAATCAAAATCACCAAACCATGAAAAATGAAATCCACCATTTTCCTGAGTGTAAAATACTGATTGATTTTCACTCCATCTATTATCCCTTATTTCTTGAAATATTTTATTATTAGATAAGAAGTGAGAGTAGTAAAAGGCAGTTGAACCCATCCAATAATGCATCTTTTCCAAACGTATATTCCATACTAACCATTTCTGTTTAAAAACAACAGGACCATACGGTAAATTAATATTTAAATTTTTAAAAATATTAGTATTAGGAAATTCATCAACATCGGAAACTATGATAATGTCTTCAAAATTAAGTTTTAATTCTTTTAGGGCTAACCCTATAGAGTTTCTTTGGTGAGCCTCTCTATAAAATTCTATAGTCTTCTGAGATTCAATTATAGTAAAATTCGTTAATTCAGTATCACTAACAGATATTGGCATATCGTCAACTACATAGTGATGTATTTTATCTGACCATTTTGAAAAACGATTACTATTATTTTTATAAAATAATGGTTTTGGTTTTCCTGTAAATGTTTTGTCGGATTCAACAATTAAAAAAATATCAACATGGTCATAAAGCTCCTCTAACCTCAACTCAAGTAAGTCTAACTCATTAAAAAATAATATAGAGTCAATTATTTTTTGTTTACTCATTTTAACCTAATTCGTTAATTCGTTTATCATACTTTCTAAGTAATATTTGATAACCACAATAATCCCCACTTAACTTATAGTAAAGTTTTATATAATTTAAAGAATTTTTTAACTGTATGATATTGGTGCAGGATAATAAAATTTCTTCAGCTCTAAAATAATAGTTGGTTATGTTGATATCTGTCATATGTTACTTACTTTTCATTTATAATAATAACAATAATATAACAAAAATATATGTCTAAAACAAATTTTACCGCTCAAACTGAAACAATCGACACCAATTACGATATGTTAAATTACTTTTACTACAAACAGGCGTTTAATTCTGATGAAATAAAAAAAATAGTTTTAATATGTGAAAAATTAGATTCCGAAATAATTAAACATAACGATTCTCATATTTCATCTGACGACAAAAGAAGAGACACTATCAGTTACTTACCATTAAATGATGAAACTTCATGGATTTATGATAAAATTTATAACTTATCAATAGAGGCTAATCAAGATATGGGGTGGAATTTTGATATTGATAGTATTAATGAATATATGGAATATAGTACATATACTAATAATAGTGGACATTATTTGTGGTATTCTGATATAGCGAGCTCAAACACTAATAAATTATCAGTAACTTTACACTTATCTCTTGAAGAGGAATATAGTGGTGGTTATACAGAGTTTAATAGTGGGTATGAAATATCTCAACCTAAATTTAGTGTTGGCGATGTAGTTATAACCCCTTCGTATTTATTACAAAGAGTTACTCCAATACTTTCAGGTGTAAAACGTACAATAAATTTGAGTATAACAGGAAAATCTTTTAGATAATGGTATATCACGTAAATGACAATAATTTATTTGAGTATGTCACTAAACACTCTAAAATTATATGGTTCTTATTTAAAAAAGACCAAGAAACCTCATCTCTCACTTTAAAACCATTTGGTGATGAAATAGAGAGTGTAAATAAAGAGTTAAGTGAACAATTTCCTAATGTAGTGTTTTTTCAAAGTTTTATCTCTGAGAATCCAAAAATTATGGAGTACTTTGGTTTAAATGATAATTTAATATGGGATTACTCTAATGGTACGTTTAACCCTAGAATAGTTAGTGTGGTCGATGGTCAATTAAAGTATGACCAATCCGGAAAAGAATGTTACTGTTTAGAGACTTTATTACGTATGGTTTTTGAATTACACCCCGATTTAGTTCCTATACCAACCAGTGAGGGATAAACGTATCTCAGGTGTTCCTGGATTTACGTGAGAAACATAGTGTAATTTACCTTTGTCTTCAGGTAGTAGAAATAGAGTTAAACTATTAAATTTAGGTGTCTCGACATTTTCTACAACATCACCATCATCATTTAAAAAATGTAATAACCCACCATACTCAGGTTTCCAATCTTTAGTTAATTGTAAAACAAATCCGATAATACCGTTAGGACTATCTTGATGTGGGGATAAAAAATCACCAGGAACATAACAAGCGGCAAAAACTTCATTAGAACCTGTAATTGTTAAATCAGTTACTTTTGAGACTAATTCATGTGATTCATTACCATCCAAAAACTTTCTAATCTGACACTCGGTACAGTCACAATCATCAAAATGGTTATCTAAAGTTCTATGGAAAGAATATGAAAACTCATTTCTACCAAAAGAGTCTGTGGAGTATTGTCTTGCTTTCTGTATGTTATTGTATTCTTCAGGAGTATTTCTAAAATAACTAACTCCATCAATATCTTTAGACGGAAATGTGGCTATTGACCACCAATCAGTGGGCATTTCATAACTGAAGAAATTATTTAAATTTTCAGCGACCTCATCTTTTAAGTAATTATCTATAACAACATAACCCTTCTCTTTAAAGGATTTGTGTATTTTTTTTAAGTCTATATTAGGGTTAATTAAATCTTTCATATTTTAATTTTTAATTAGTATTCTGTTGTAAAAAAGAATACCTGAAACAATCTACCATCATACTTATCTTTACCAAAATAATCCATTGATACGTGGTAGTTATCTGAACGATACATTACTAAACGATTAAATTTATTACCTAATCTATCGACCAAGTCCCATTTAGTATAATCTCTGGCTTCTGACATATGAGGGGCCAATGAAGTCTCTTCCTCAGTATATTTAGTACTATCCCAACCACAAAGACCGGTTTCTTTATGTTTATATAAACCAGTACCTGAACTTACAGGCGCGTCTGGAGTTAAGTATAATACGGCCGCCCATCCTGTGGTGCTGTCTGAATGTATCCAAGAACGGTCTTCTGATGTTGTGTATTGAAAACTACCTGAATAGTCTCCACCCCAATATGTAATTTTACCCGCAAAGGGTTCCACTAAATTCTGTAAACTATCTTTTAAGTCATCATCTAAATGTGAGACTGTACGATGACCGGGGTAATTACCGTCTACATCAAAATCTTGAGTTAAGGCGTATTCTCTTACCTCATCAGGATTGATATAGAAATCATCAATTATTAATGTATTAACTCTCATATATTATTCTAATATTAGTTCAGGATAATCCTTATCTGAAAAGTAGTCAATAATAAATTCTAGTAAATCATTCTTCTCTAAATAATCCTCAATATACTCATCATATGATATAACCCAATCTTTGGTGTAATGACTTTCTGTTGCGTAATCCCACTCGTCACTAAATACTTCTAAATTTCCTATTGATTCAATATAATCTGAGAAGTCCCCTTCACAAATTTCTATTTCTCTGTATCCTTCTTCATTATTTAGTGAAAACATTATGTTTAATGTTCCGTCAATAAAATCATAATCAAGTAGTTCTATTAGGTGTTTTGTCATTTTTTAGATATTTGTATATAAAATAAACGATTTATTTAATTAAGGAAATGGAAATTATAGAAATTATAAGTTCATATATAAATAAAAGTAATAATATACTAAAAGTCGAGTTTCAAGTGTTAAACAATGATAATATTGTATCTGATACTATTGAATATCATTATGTTGAAGAGTTTGGATATAATATTGATATGACTACAGATATTTTTGATGACTACGACATGGATTTTGATGGTATGGAAACATGGAACGATGAACTTGAAGAGGTGGATGAACAGTTTATTGATGAAGAAATACTACTATCATTTTTAAATGAATATTATATTGTTTTTCCCGATAGGAAACCTGACGAAGAATACAATTAAGACTATTTATAGTTATGTCAGGAAAATTTACCCCACATAACGATAATGAAAAACCACAGAGCGGCTCTATGGTTGATATGATTAATAGATTATTAGGTAGAATCTTTCTAAAGAAACCTGTTTTTTTTGGAATGGATGAACACAAAATAACTCTATTGGTAAGTCCTAGTATGAAAATATATGGTATTTACACTTCACCTGACAGGTTATTAAAAAAATTCCCTTTTGAAGAGAAAAAGTTTTTAAACTTAAAAGATTTAAGGTCGTGGGCCGAAAATAATGAGTTCTCAATAACTTTCTCCGCTGAGACACCTAAACTTAAGAGAGACTTATTAATGTCTTTAGGTGACGTTATGGTTGAGTCTAAGGGAGGTAAAGAAAGGAATCTAAGTGTTGTCGTGATGGAAGAATTAAAAAAATCCAAACTACCCGAATCTATTAAGGAATGGGCAAAAGAAAACCCTGAAAAGTTTATTAGAAATATAAGACACGTTCAAAACATATTAAAAAAGTAAAAGTGGTCGATTGACCACTTTTTCTATTTAAGGACCTACTCTTGAGAGTCTAATCCACATATTAACATTTTCACCATTATTCAAGTGTTGATTAGGAAATTTTAGTACCAAATGTTCTAAACCATCTTCTTCAATTATAAAGTTTCTTGGAAGTCCGTCATAGTCAATCAATAAATCATCCCAATAACCATCGATTCCTTGAATCACTTCACAGTAATATGATTCAGTCCAATCATCACTTCCTTGAGTTACTTGATAACCTTTGTAGAAAGTTCTACCACTAAATGAAACCTTTTCAGTGCCAACATTTAAATCACCAATAGTTGTTGACACCATACCATCATATGTTGTGTTATTTTCATCGTACCCTTCATAGGTATTCACACCATCGTGTCTAATAAAACTAACAAGGTATGTACCATCTAATGTAGGGTAAGTTTCTAGTTCATATTTCTCACATCCAACTAATGTGATGAGTAATGATAAAAGGAATAGTATATTTTTCATAATGTTTATGTATTTTATTTAATACAAAGATAAGCTTTTTTATTTAACTACAATGGAAGATAATGCTTTTTTATAATATTTATTGAATTATGGGTCACTTAATAAACGAAATATCACGAATAAAAGGAATCATGGGGATTATATCTGAGGGCGAATCACAATTTGATTCTTCAGAGAAAAAGACTATTGATGATTTTGTCGATTTCGTAAAAAAAGAACTTAACATCAATAATGATGTTGAAGTTAAACTTCAAAATGATAAAGACGGTATTAAGACAACCGCAGTTTATAAGTACAAAGACGGTGAAGATGAGAAATTTGAAGATTCTGAAATAAGAGTCTTTACCTTAGGAAGGGCATTGGTAGACGTTTTACGTTCTATCGCTCATGAGTTAGTACATCACATGCAAAATGAAAAAGGGGACCTTGAAGGTAAGGTATCCAACGTTGGTGGACCTATTGAAGATGAGGCAAATTCAGTTGCTGGTGAGATGATTAAAAAATACGGTTTAAAAGACCCTGAAATCTATGGTGACAAAGAAGAGATGGGAGAACAAGAAGACGGTGGTGGAGAGGCCGATTCCTCATCAACAAATGCTAATGTTACAACATGGGAAACAGGAATAAGTAGAGGTCCCGCCAACACATTAACTGTAGCAGTATGGAACAGTGGTGTTAATAGAGGTAAGGGTAATCATATTGATTCCACAGGTACGTGGGAAACAGGAATAAGTAGAGGTAAGTCAAATCCTCTTAATTAACATATTTATATAGTAATGGATAACAATAATAAAATAATAACAGAAGAATTAAAACAAATTGTTGTTTTAATGAACTATGATAGGTCTAAAACTTTAATAGAACAATCTATGGGAGGACAGAGTATGTCTCCTGGTGGTGGACCGTTTACGTCAAACTCATCTTCAAATGGAGACTCCACCTTTGAATGGGACCATGACGTTTCTATGTGGGCGGAAATCGGGTTATCGGTTGCCGGTGGTATTTTATTACTTACTGGTTTTGGTGCACCCGCAGCTGCCGTATTATTCGGAGCCGCGACCGCATTATCAGTTGTTGACGGATTAGTCTATTTTAATGAAGACGACCCATATATGGGTACTATGATGTTATTTTTAGCTGTAATTCCAGGTGGAGAATTAGTGAGAGGAATAAGAAACGGTAGTAAAATGGTTAAAGGTGTGTCTAAAGAGGCTATCGAACTCATGACTAAGATAACCGCAGATGAGTCAGGGGAATTATTACTAAAATTTCAACAAAAAGCAGTTAAGGAGGGTTTAAATAAAGTTGAAAAAGAAACGTTTGAACTTATTAAAAAGGCGACAGCAAACCAATCCAAACAGTTAACCAAGAAAGCTATGAAAAACATTTGGAAAGAATTTCAAGAAAGATTATCTGAGTGGACACTTAAGGGTACTGCAAAAAAATCATTTCCGGCGTTAGTGTCGATAATGAAGTGGACAGGTAAAACGGTACTTAAAATATATGGTACTGCAGTCACAGTAGATGTCTTATGGTTTTTAATGACTTTACCAAATTGGGTTACTGCGAAAGTTAGGGATGTAAGTTCTTTTGGTACGTTAATGGATATGAGTTACGGTAAACTATATGATTTTACGCCAAAAATGATTCAAGATTTATATAAAAATATTTACTTATATCTTTATAATGAAGATGGTACACCAAACTACTCTAAACAAAGTGAGATGATGAAATTTTTATCGGGTGATATAACTGAAAAGGATTTAGAAGGTAATGAATATTTAGTTGGAATCGCAACTGAAGATTCGGAAGAAGAATTAAGAAAGATAGGTATGGATATTTTAAATCAAGATGTACCTGTCATAGAAAAAGGTTCATTTAAGAATAGACAACCGGTCACGTTTGGTAATTTACTTAAAGGTAAACAAATAATAAAAAAAGGAGCTAAAGGTGCGGTTGTTAGGGATATACAACGAATGTTAGCGAGTATCACAGACCCCGATGGAAAACCTTACGAATTAGGTACTACAGGACCAAAAAATGATGGTGTTGATGGGGATTTTGGACCAACCTTGGAATCTGCGTTATATGCGTTTCAAATTGATAATGACTTAGAGGAATTTGACGGCATAGTAGGGCAAGAGACCGCAACAGAATTAAAGAAAAAATACGATGAAAGACGATAAAAAAATAATTAAAGAAGTTAAAAGACTTCAAGAAATAATGGGTATTAATAAACCCTTACTATTGGAAAATCCAAAATTAATTGCAGATTTAATTGGTACCCTCGCTAAAAAAGAATTAACTAAATTCTCAAAAGAATTAACGGCAGCCATTGGGGCACTTACGGACGCCACCACCGCAGAAGCTAAAAAAACAGCTGCGGACAGGATTATTCGATTAGCCAGACAGGAATCACCAAACGGTTTATATAAAAAAATAATGAACGTAGCATCAAAAGATGTTAACATTAATAAGGTTTTAGATGGTTTGTTTACTGTTGAAGAAATTAATATATTTGAGTTGAATGTTCAAAAATTATTACGAAACGGTGAAACTGATGGTCAAATATTGGACGCATACAGAACTATGATTAATAGGTCAGATTTATCTCAAGCTCAGAGAGCAGCATTAGAGAAACGTATGAGAGACCAAATAAGTAGTCTTAGAAAAACAACAAGTGGTATACCTGATATTAAATTGAAATCCACAAATGATGATACAAGGGTTACTAATGATGCTGATGACGTTGTCGATGATGTTGCCGATGATGTTGCCGATGATGTTGCCGATGATGTGGCAGATGATGTTGCAACTGATATTGCTGATGAGGTTGATGTGGAAGATGTTATTGATGATATCAAGAGTTGGGCAAAATGGGATGATATACCCGATTATACCTCTCAACAAATTGATGATTTATTACAATTTAATGGATTTAAAAGGTGGTTAGCTGAGATTTTTACTAATAAAGAAAAACAATTACTTAATAGGGTAAAAAGATTTAATAAATTAAGTAAGGTTTACTCTGAGTCAATGTCTAAAGATATTCCAATTAAAGTTCAAGTAAAACTACAAAACGAAATGGTTGAAGAATTAAAATTTATTTCGCAAAAAAATATGCAGAATAGAGCGGAAGCATCAATTTGGATTGATAATACAGTTAAGGGTTTTGAAAAAAACAAAAAAGGAGTTATTATAGACCCTGACGAAAGAAGATTCGCTGAATGGGCAAAAAAAGTTACTGACGAAAATGGACGAGTAAAAGGACCAAGTGAATTAAGGAAATTAAATACAAATGAGTCAGTAACAAATGATTTGGTTGAAGGATTTAAAGAGGCTTTTAGGCATTGGACAAAATTTAAAGATAAGTTTAAAATGTTTAACCCTAAGAATTGGTTTTCACCGTCATTAGCTGATGATGTCGTCCGTAACACCGCAACAACGCCGCAGTGGTTTGTTAGAGGTTCAAGAAGAGGGGCTCCTTGGATGAAATGGAATAGAAAAAATTGGGATGATGTTATAGATGCTGCCGGTATGTCTTCAGCAAGAAAGCAATATTTTTATGAACTTTTATTTAGATATTTCCAATTTCATATGATATGGGGTCTTGGTGAAACAATTGTACAAACAATAAATGCTGCAATTTCTAGTAAAGAAGTAACTTATAAAGTTCAAGAGTGTATAAATGCAAGAGCATTACCCAATTCAGACAATACAAAAAATGATAAAATTAAGAAATTTTGTGCAAGTTTAAAAACAATGAATGAAATTACTCTTTTACATTATTGGGAAGACCCAGCGGCAGTAAATCTTTTAAAAAATATGTTTTACGATTGGGGCGATAAAGATGGTGGTCTTATAGATATGGCTACCAATTTATTTCCAGGTAAATTAGATGATGCTATTATTGATTACGCAATACCGTATTATAAAGGAACTAGAGATGCTAAAACTATACAAGAATGGCAAGATAATATGGAAGAGTTAACTGGCGAGGCGAAAGAAATTGCTAAAGAAACTGAGAAAGAGGTAGTAGATGTGATTGAAAAAGAAATTAAACCTGAATCACCTAAGACTACATCAGGAGAACCAGGTTCTTTAGAGCATTTTATAGAGGACACAGGTGCTGTTGGAGCAACTATTGTTAATGGTGTTATTATGTTTGACGGTTACGGTTATAAATGGGATTATACTGAAAACGAGTACGTTGAAGTTGAATAAAAATATAATAAAAAATATAATATGAGTTTAGGAAAATTTTGTAAAGCGTGTAAATCGGGTAGTGATGAGTATAAAAAAGTTGTTTGTAAAAGAAAGGTAGATGAAGGAACAGCCGAATGCACTAAATTTGATTTAGAAAAAGTGGCTAATGACATACCTGAAATTATAGGTAAAGATGGTGGTGATAAAGATAGACTAACAATCACAAAAAAGAATATAAGTAGTAAAGATGGTAAATTATATTTACACGGAGAAAATAAAGAAACCGATGGTCAAAAAGAAAAATTTGAATTAAAAAAGGAGAATGGAGTTTGGTCTTTTTATGAAAATAATAAATGGGAATTGTTATCCACATATTTAACAAGTTCATTATATGAACAAACATTAAAAGAACAAAAAGAAATGAAATCAATATCAGACAAAATAGAAGAAAAGTTAAGAGACATATATTTTTATACTGTTTCAGAAAAAGGTAAAGAAAGAGTAATATTTGATTTACAAGATAAAAGAGATATTGAGCAACATTTAAAAGACTTACATAGTCAAAATATTGTTGGTGATAAAGGTTTTGTTATGGCCGTAGTAAGAGCTAAGGGTTCTGATAAAGAAGATGGTCAACTAATTAAATTAGGTTCATATCCAAAAGATTCTAATGTTAATTTAGGGTTTGGTGAGGAAAAAGGTTTAGGTGGTCTTGTAGGTACACAATATTTCTCAATTAAAAATAACGATGGTCCTGATGATAGGGATTTTGAAATAGTTAAAGGAGATATCAATAAAGATATTGAATTTAAAAAAGAGGTTGAGGTCGAAGAACCTAAATTAGTAGTTAATCAACCAGTTAAAGAAGAACCTTATGAGGAGGTTATGAAACAAAAAGAGCTTAAAGGTTTAGCGTCTTTGGTTAGTTCTGATGAGGTTGGTAATGATTTTACAAAAAAACAAAAAGAGATATTAGAAAAACTTAAAGGTCAGGGATATTTATTTAAGAGACCTGTTGAAGACTCAAACTATAAAAAGACAAAAGTGAAAAGTTCTGAATTTACAGAATCGTTTCATGTTTGGAAAAAACAAGATTAATAAAATGGGTATACAAGATTCAATAAGAAGAAACATTCAAATTTTACAAGAAGAAAAAAAGGTATCATTAACTGAAGAAAAAATAGTTAAAGGTAGATTCTCTATGGTACCTAAAAATATAAATAAACACTCCACAATACAAAATAATAAAACGTTTAATGTGCTGTTTAATGAAGTGAGAACATTAAAGTCTCATGGTATTAACCAGAAAGTAATTAATGAAAATATGGTTCAAGTATTAAGTCAAATGTTTGATGAGGAAGGTCCTCGTTTTCTTGACATAGTTAAAGAAAAATTGGCTGAATACTTAAAAAGTAAGTTACAACTTACTGATATTGAACAAGAAATATTAGTTAGTGCTATAGGTAACACTGAAATGGACGAAGTATCTGAATTATTTAATGACCCAAGATTTTTGGCTCAAAAAATAGCTCAAGCATACTCCGAAGATATGGGTAGTAAATATTCAATGGTGAGTACAGACAACTCAGATATGGTCAAAAAACTTGAAGACACGTTTGTCGATAAGTTAAAGCCTGTTATAGGGGACGTTAATTCCAACATGGAATTAAAGTTGAAAGACATTAGAGATAATATGCTTTCATAAACTTTTTTAAGAAAAAGGGGGTAATTCAATCTATTAAAAGGTATCGGAAACGGTACCTTTTTTTATTTTAATGGTCTTATAATTTTGTGGTTAAAAACTTTATATGTATTTTTGTGATGGTGCTTTAAATTTTATAGGGGTAATCCTTTAATTTATTCGTAAGTAATATATTTTATAATAAAAAGTACTTCCATGAAATTAGACCAAGTATATGTTATTTCTTTAGACCACAGTGAAGAATATATACAAGACCTATACAACAGGTTGAGTAAAATACCTTTACCTTACGACACTCCAGTATTCATTATTGACGCATTTTTAGGTACTCGTTTAAAAACTGAAACTGATTTAGGTTATGAGTTATATCATAATTGGGACATTTCAGATTTAAACCCTAATTGGCATTGGTGGGAAAGACCCACTACGTATGGTGAGGCTGGTGGTATGATTTCACATACTATGTGTTGGGAAGACGCTTATTTAAATGGGTATGAAAACATAATGATACTTGAGGATGATTTTGAAACTGACGGTACATTACAATGGTCTATATTCGAAGAACTTATCGATTATCAATGGGACTTATGTTTAATGTCACATAATCCATTACATGGAAATTTCCCAAACATACATAGTTCTTACGAAATAGGTAAAGAACATTTCATACGACCTTCTTATTTTTATAACACACACACTTACATATTAAATAAAGAAGGGTTAAGGAAGTTAGTGGAGGACCATTTAGATACCCTAAAAAAGAATATAATAGTGTCTGACGAGTTTTTATCTGCCGTTACGACTACTCACCCCCGAAAAGATTTAAGAGAGCTCTACACGTCTAATTTGAATGCTATTGCGACTAAAGAGGATTACACTTATCAGACTCGTTACATGAGTGCAGGTAATTCATTAACTGAACCTACTGAAGAAGATTTAAAATAAAATGGGGGGTCATCACTCCCCCCACTCTTTCTACCATCTCAACATTACTCCTGCCGTCCCTTTCCATTCGATGATTGCTCGTTTTGGAATCCAGAATTCGAATTCTCCGATTTCATCGATTTTGTCGGACATGTCCTCTTTGAACTTGGCAACATCGTTAGAGTTCTTTGGGTGTTTAACACCTACGTACCCTGCACATACCGGACCGATACCTGTAACTTGGGACATCTCATCAGTAAGAGTTCGTCCACAACATCTGCAGATACCTGCGTTGTCCTTTGTGAGTTTAGCCTTCAATTTGAAGGCTTTGTTAGAGATAGTCATCACTTCTGTAACATCAACTAAGATTGGGTGAAAATCCATATCGTAGTTCTCTTTGATACTTAGAGCGATTTTGCGACCGAGTTTGATTGTGTTACCAACCAATTTTATGTTCAACTCTTTTTGAGAGTCTTTTTGAATCTCACGGTCAATCGCTTTGTAACCAGCAGAAACTTGTTTTTCAGTCAACTGACGGTATTTTTTGTATTTAACTTTTAGGTCATTAACGAAGTTAGATTCTCCTGTGTATTGTACGATAGCCTTTAACTCCATAGGTAGTTCTTCAATTTTAACTTCCCCTTGACGTACTTCTTTCATGATTAGTTTTTCCGCTACTGCATATTGTTTTGGTGTTAGACGACCCCACTTTAAAAGTGATGGTTGTAATTTTTGAATGAAGGTGTTTACTCCTTGATAGTCTCTTACTTTTTCTTCGATGTTGATTCCTGTTACTGTCATGATGATATTTTTTTATGGTGATTACTGATGATTACCCTACAAAGATAAGCCTTTTTATGACATAACAAAAAAAAATGCCAACTAAAATTAATTTAATTGGCATCTATTGGTGGAGGTGGCGGGATTCGAACCCGCGTCTTGTTCGTATTAACATATAAAGGACTACACGTTTAGGATAATGTTAATTCATAACATTCCAAAATATTCAGTTGTATTTTACATCCTCCACTGACAAGTGATGTACGACTCGGTTTTTTGGTTCAGTCGTTTCTCCACCTTTTTAGGAGTTTCTGTTCCTAGGTATTTCACTCTCTAACCCGATGTGTAATAACGTATTACGCTACTGCCACTTCTTCAGTACGGACAAGTCCGATAGCCTGAAGTTTTGCGATTGTTTCGCCAGATAAAAATTGCGTCCGTAGATTTAAGTGATAGGATACATCTCACTACGTGCCCCGTATAACTAATTCCGCCAATCAATTCCATTCACCCCCATATTTTCAAAGAACATTAACTTCTGAGTACAAATATAAATACTTTTTTTCTAATAAGAAACTATTTATAGTAAAAATACATTAAAATGTCTAAAAGAAATATAAAGTTAACTGAAGTCGATATTGAAAATATTGTAAGGACTGTTATTGAAGAACAAAGAAGAGGTGATTTAACTGGTGATAGAAAAAAGTTCTCTAAACGAGACCGAAAGAAATATGAACAGAAGGGTAGCTCCGAAAATTGGAATCAGGAAGTTTCCGGTTCACTTAACTTTGATGTTAACCCAACAAACCCATTAGCGGTAAATGTAGGTGAAGGTAATTATGATATTAGATATATTACTAAATTATCCGGTGGAGGTAAAGAGGTGCCAGGTAACGAAACTCCTCCTGAAATTATGGTTACCATTCCAACTTATAACGTACAGGGAAGCAGTCTTCCATATGCCGATAATATGGTTATGCCTTACTTTGATAAGTATCCTGAGGCTAATGTACAGTTTGAAAAGATTGTGAAGGATTTTATTGAATATATTAATGCTGGTGGAGGAGATAAGTTAACTAACGTAACTATTCAGGGTAGTGCCGATTCAGGTACACCTACGTTAAAGGTACCGAGCGGGTATTCTAAATTAGACCACCCAAACGCAAAACCATATAACGGTAAAACTAACCCTAAAGAAATGAATCAGTATTTGGCCGATATGAGAGCCAACCAATATGCTCAATCGTTAATTAAAAGTATTAAAGAATCAACGGGGTTTGATTTAAAAATAAAAGTATTAAAAGGAGATAACTTTTACGGACAAGGTGAGAGTAAAAGAGGTGAAGAATTCAGAAAAATTGTTTTAAATCCAAACGCTAAAGAACATGAGGTTAAAAATGTAACAAACGTTGACGGAACAAAAACACCTAGTAAAAAGATTAAGAATGAATCAACAAAGTGGATGGTTCCTGTTTATACTGACGGAGTAGGTAAATATAGAGAAGGTTATAGAGTTTGGGACGATTACGGTAATGGTACTTGGCACTTAGCTCTCAGTGTTGAACGTGCAGATGAGTTAGATATTGATTGGGCGTTTGACGGAGTCTTAGACGCTAAACTTACCGATAGTGGTTTCATAGTCGATGGTAAGTTAGTTGGTATATTAGGTAATAGACCACCTATGATAGGTGTTCGTAACCCAAATCCAGCGACTGATGGACCAATAAGTTACTATTCTCCAAAAATTACCACTAAATCTGCGGTTAGAACTACAGTAGTGGATGGTGAGGAGATTAAAGTTGCTTATTTAAAAGATATAATCTTTACATTTTCAGTAAAACCACAACAACAATACGTTAGAAGGTAATCGTAATTTATTTTACGGAAACATTTGAACTACAATAATTGCATTCAGTTTTTTATTGTAAACTATGTGGTGACCATAGTGACTTGGTAATATATAACCTTTATTAAGGTAATCCCCATATTCAGTTAAAACATTCATTTTATGGTATTTTGAATTCATAAAATTATTATGAGCTTGTGTAGCAATTTCTAAATCTGTTTTAGATGAGTCGTAGGTAAACGCGGTTACATTTTCTGATGAATTAGTATATTTTGAATTACTTGCAATTTTAATTCTATCAGATGCAG
>Ga0209535_1001404_pt1 | contig 16434 bp, 12 predicted proteins | sample LinPmetageLP28_FD_184041 | JGI IMG/M metagenome (GOLD analysis project Ga0209535, IMG submission 184041) | Marine viral communities from the Pacific Ocean - LP-28 (SPAdes) (version 2) | ecosystem: Environmental > Aquatic > Marine > Oceanic | place: Pacific Ocean | collected 2009-08-22 | reverse complement strand
TAAGAATAGCTTGGCTTCGGTCAAGCTTTTTTTTATATTAATATGTATAACTGATAAAAACGTTTTAATTAAATAAAGATTATGAGTGAATTTAAATTCCCAACTGAAGAAGTAGACTTACCCTCTGAAGGATTATTGTATCCTAAAGACAACCCCTTATCTAGTGGTAAAGTAGAAATTAAATATATGACCGCTAAGGAAGAAGATATTTTAACTAATCAATCCTATATTCAAAAAGGAACAGTTTTAGACAAAGTACTTGAATCTGTTATTATAGATAAATCTATAAAATTAAAAGATTTACTTATAGGTGATAAAAATGCTATACTAATTGCAACTCGTATTTTAGGATATGGTAAAAAATATCATATTACATATGAAGGAGAAACACTAGATGTAGATTTAACTGAATTAAATAATAAACCATTTGATTCTTCAACATTAATTGAAGGAAAAAATGAACTTGCTTATACTCTACCTCATAGTGGTACTAAAATTACTTATAAATTATTAAATGGTCATGATAATGCTAAAATAGAAGCTGAATTAAAAGGATTAAAGAAAATTCAAAAAGACAATGTACCTGAATTAACAACTAGATTAAAACACATAATAATTTCTGTTAATGGAGATGAAGATTCTAAATCTATTAGAGAATTTGTTGATGGGTATATGTTAGCTAGAGATTCTAGATCTTTTAGAGAACATTTAAAAAATACTCAACCAGATGTTGATATGAACGTCACTTTAGACAATGGAAGGGAGGTAGAAGTCCCTCTGGGATTAAACTTTTTTTGGCCTGACGCTTAATAATGCACCTGCAATTAGATTAAATCTATTTAATCATTTACATCAAATAATTTACCATGGTAATGGTGGTTATGATTTTAATACTGTATATAATATTCCTATATGGTTAAGAAAATACATTTTTTCAGAAATTAGAAATTTTAATAAAAAATCATCTGCTCCACCACAAGAAAAAGGAAAAGAAACTTTAATTGGAAAAGATGGTAAGATTAATACTCCAGCTTTTACTAAAGCATCTCAACCATATAAAGGAAAAAGCAGCTACAAATAGTTGCTTTTTTTAATATTTATAATAAAATACTCCTTAAATGGCAGATTCTAACGAAATAAAAAAACAAGCCGAAGAAACTAAAAAGGTAGGTGAATCCCAAAGAGAAAATCTTTTTATAACTAGGGATATTAATAATGAAATCCGTGAGGGGTTAAAATTAATATCTCAAGAAAAAGATTTAAAAAATGCTGTTAGAAAATCTTTAACTGCTTTAAATAAACAAGCAGAATTCCAAGTAGATATAGCTAAAACTACTAATAAAGCTTTAACTGATACTAATAGTATCTTAAAAAAACAACAAGATTATTCAAAAGGCTTAAATAATCTTAGAAGAGAAAATCAACAGTTAGGTAAATCTATTAAAATCCAAGAAAATGATTTAGCAGCTAATAAAAAGAATTTAACTGCTGATCAAATTAAGGCTCAACAATTAGAAATAGATAATTCTAAAAAACTTCAACAAGGAATAGCCAATCAAATAATAAATCAAAAAGAAGGAGTTAAAATACTTGACTCCCAAGTTGCAGCTTCACAACAACTTGCAGATTTAGGTTCAGTAAAATTATTTAGCTCATTAGCTGCTGTAGCAAAAGCAATTCCTGGAGTTGGACAATTAACTAGTGGGTTTGAAGAAGCAGCGAAAGCATCTAAAGAAGCGGCCGCTAGTATGGTTTCAATAGGTAAAGATGGCACAGCATCAGCTTTATCTGGATTAGATAAAGTTAAAGCAGGGTTTAAGGGGTTAAGTGCTGGAGTTGGAAAACTAATGGATTCTTTTGGTCCCCTAGCAATTTTAACAAAAGTATTTAGTGGAATGATGAAAGCAGATAAATCTGCAGGGGAAATAGCTAAGGGTTTAAATATAAGTACTAAAGAAGCAAACAAACTATCTGCGGAAATGTTAAAAACTTCTAAAGAATCTGATAGTCTTGGTGTTACTTATGAAGGTCAAAAGCATGCTTTAAAAGCTATTAATGCTGAAATGGGTACTTCAACTGCTATAAGTGCTAAAACATTATCTACTTTTTCTAAAATGGAAAAATTAGCGGGAATGACCCAAGAAGAAATGATGGGTATAGGTAAACTATCTTTTGCTACAGGTAAAGATATGGAAAAAATGACTGGGGAATTTCTAGCCCAGGCTAAATCTGCATCTTTAAAACATGGAGTATTATTAAATGAAAAGAAACTAATGGCTGATATATCAAAGGTATCAGCAGCTACAACTTTATCATTAGGTAAAAATCCAAAAGCAATTGCAAAAGCTGTTGCTACCGCGAAAGCTTTAGGTATGGAAATGTCTAATGTAGAAGGTATAGCTGATAGTTTACTTGATTTTGAATCTTCTATTGAAAAAGAAATGGAAGCTGAATTATTACTTGGTAAAAATCTTAATTTAGAAAAAGCAAGAACTGCTGCTTTAAATAATGATTTGGCTACGGTTGCAGAAGAAATAGCAAAAGAAGCAGGATCAGCTGCTGAATTTGCCGAAATGAATAGAATTCAACAACAAGCTTTAGCTGCTGCTGTTGGTATGTCTAGAGAAGATTTAGCGCAAACCCTATTTACCCAAGAACAATTACAAGGATTAACAGGAGAACAAGCTAAAGAAGAACAGAAAAAATTAGACATTGCTATTGAAAAGCATGGTTTAGATGCTGCTATGAAAGCCCAAGAAGAAGGTACCTTAGAAAATTTATTTAATCAAGCTTCGGAACAAGAAAAAATGGCTTTAGCTTCTGAAAAAATGAATGAAACTTTTACGGAAATGGGAAAACTTCTTACGCCTATCCTACAGACCATGACTGATTTAACTGCTTTCGCTCAGGAAAATTTAACGTTGATTTTAGCTGTTGTAGGGGCTTACAAAGGTTACCAAACATACCAGAAAATATCCTTGATGTTGGAGAAAAGAAATGCGGCTATGAAAGCAGCATCAGCAGCAAAAGATGTAGGTGGTTTAGCTATTGCAGCAGCAAAATCAGCAGCGATGACACCTGTTGTAGGTCCAATATTAGCAGCAGCAGCGGGTGCAGCAGCTCTTGCATTAGGGTATAAATACTTATCTGCAGGTGATGTAAATTCACCAGCTGATGGTAAAACACAAATTTCTACTAAAGAAGGAGGTTTATTTGAACTTTCTTCAAATGATGATATTGTAGCCGCTCCTGGAGCATCAAAAGCTTTAGCTAATGCCCAAAGTGGAGGTGGTATGAGTGCAACAGCAATGAAAAGGTTAGAAGAATTACAGGCACAAACTAATACTTTATTAAGAAGAATAGCTTCAACACAGGGTACAGTTACTATGGACGCAGAAAAAATGGGTACTGCAGTATCAATGAACACTTATGAAATTTCCCCTTAATATTAATATTTATAATAAAATCAATAACTTTAAAATTTAAAAATTATGTCAATTATTTCAAAATTTAATGAAGAAGGATCTATTTTTGATGGAGATCTAAATGGTGCTTTACCAACTGGACCTTTAAGTGATGGGAATGTACTTCCTGTTAATACTACATTTAAAAATGGTCAATATTTAGATAATCTTCCTAATGGGATTCCAAATACAAGAGTTTTAGACAACACAGGTAACGAATAATAAACTTACACTGAATGTCTATAGTTGAGCTACAAACGGATCTTAAATCCCTAAGATATGGGAAAGATAGACCAGGAGGTGGTGATAGTGGTCAACCTTACATAGTTACAGATATCCCTGGAGAAATAGGAGAACTGAACTTTGGATTAGGTAGTACTGGCTTCACAGACTTTCTGTTAAGGGGAGGTACTTTAGTTGCAAAAAGAACAGTAAATGATGTTTCTAGGCTTACTAAAATGTTTATTGATACCAAATCACTTAATGGTATCTTTTTTACAGCTAAACAACTTATGTTGTCTAGGTCTAATGTTGAAACCCAAGCTAGCCCCATAGCATTTAATAATGGTATTTATTTACCAACTTCTACTGTAGCACAAGCTGGGGTTAATGCTTTAGGAATACATTTAAATAAACAAGGAATAGACCCAACGGGTTTAACTAATAACCTTACGGGTATACCTAATTTATTAACTCAACCTAAGTATTCTAATGTTCTTAAATCTAGAGTTATACCTCTAGATAAAAATAGATTATGGGATTTAACAAAAAATAAAATACATAAGGATAGTTCAAACCCTAAAATACTTTTTTCATATGGAGGAGGTCCTGGATCTATACTAGGTACAATTGGAAGAACTAGAATAGATAGATTTTCAAATACTAGGGAAGCTGAAGAACTATTATCATCAGTAGGAGATCTTAAATATTATAATGTAGCTACAATGACTTATAGTCAAATAGCTGGCATTAAATCATCCGCTTCTCAAAGGATGAATGCTAAAATAGGACCATCTTTTACTACTCTTTTAAATATCCCTAATAAGAAAAAAAGTAATATATCAAAAACTTTAAATTATCCAAAATATAATATTGAAAAAAGGGTTAACTTAGGGAACCCTGGAAAAATAGGTAATAAATCAAGTTATGTAATAGGTAAAAGAAACCCTGTAGATAATTCATCAATGGGTCCTGCAGATGGGTTAAATGCCTTACCTATATATGAATCTAATGATGGTGTTATAAAAAATGCTATAAAAAATGATTTAGTAAAATTTAGAATAGGTGTAATTGATAATGATGATCCAACTAAAAAAACATATATTCATTTTAGAGCTTTTATTAATGGAATGAGTGACTCTTATTCATCTAAATGGTCAGGAACACAATTTGTAGGTAGAGGAGAAGAACTTTATAGATATGGTGGATTCTCTAGATCAGTTTCATTATCTTGGACTATGGCAGCACAATCTAAAGAAGAATTAATACCAATGTATCAAAAATTAAATTATTTAGCATCTACTATAGCCCCAGATTATTCATCTAAGGGGTATATGAGAGGAAATTTAATTAGTTTAACCTTAGGAGGTTGGTTTTTTGAACAACCTGGATTCATTGAGGGTATTTCATACGACATACCAGATGATAGCCCCTGGGAAATAGCTCTAAATGATACTATTGGCCCTTCAGGTTCATTTAGTGATGATGATGTAAAAGAAATGCCCCATAGGATAGAAGTTTCAGGTTTTAAATTTACCCCTATACAAAATTTTGTACCTCAAATACAAAAGAATTCTTATGCTAAATCAATTTACAAAACTCAAGCGGGAGATGTAGAAGAAAAATTTGTACAATCTTATGGCCCACAAAGATATATTATGTTATCCAATGGAGGAGATTCACAAAGTTCTTTAAATGTGTCTGGATCAACAACATTCCCAAATATTTTAAATGATAATTATGGTAATTATGATGGAACCCAAACGGGAGGAAATAATTATCTCCCAACTCCACCATTACCACCTACACCTAAAAAAACAACTCCTTAAAAATATAATAAAAATGGATAGATATAGATTATTATCATCTAATAATGGACCAACTAATAGAGTTCCAAGGTACCCGGATATTCCTTTAAGTTTTGAGGATAATTATTTTATAACTACTGAAGGAGACAGAATGGACATACTAGCTCAGCAATTCTATAAAGACTCAAGTTTATGGTGGGTTATAGCAATTTCAAATCCTTCTATAAACCAGGGTTCATATTTTATAAAACCAGGGACACAAATTAGAATTCCTACTAATATAGACTCAATAATTAATACCTATAAAGCAATTAATAGATAAAATATGACAGGTAGTGTAATTGGAGAATTTACAGATGAATTTGTAACCGAACAAGTTAAAATTCGTCAAAAAACTTATGGAAGAGGTTTGGCAAAACTTCAACGAACTCCTCAAGATATACAATTTATGAATAATAGAAATGCCTGGATTAAAATGGCATCTTCTGTTAGTGTAAAAGATGTAAATTTAAGGATACCATTTGAAACAGGAAATGTTTCTGCTTTTGGTGGTTCTAATTTAGCAAAAAAAGCAATTTTATTTAATGGTTTATCTTCATTTGACGGAAGTAAATTAAATATGAGAGCGGGAGCAAATGTAGGAGCCCAGGCAGTATTACCTTCAACATCTTATTTTAATAACTCAGCTTATGGTTTAGGAGGAAATGATTTTGGTATTTTACCTATGCCTGGTATAAGTTCTGTGTCCATTGATACTAAAAATAGGGGATCAATAAAAACAGCTACTATTCAAATTACTGCTTTTAATAAATACCAGTTTGATATAATTGAAACTTTGTATTGTAGATTAGGTTTTTCTATGTTAGTAGAATGGGGATGGGATAAATATATTGATAATAATGGTGATTATAGAACAGTAGGATCTACTGTATTAGAAGATAATTTTTTTACATCATCAAACCAAAATAGTATAGTTTCTGCGATTAATAAAAAAACAGAAAAATATCATGGTAATACTGGTGGTCTTTTTGGAAAGGTTGTTAATTTTAATTGGAAATATAATTCAGATGGTTCTTATAGTATAACAGTTAAAATAACAGGATTAGGAGATGTTATAGAATCCATGAAAATTAATCAATCACCTTCATTAGCTTTAAAAGATTCTTTACAAAATTTATCTCATGATAGATATAAATTATTAAGAGAAGCAAAATCTTCTATTGATACAAATAAAACTGTTACTAAATTAGGTACTATTTTATATAAACAATTAAACACTCAATCTTTATGGAGTAATGGGGGAAATGGAGATTATTTTAATTTATTTTTAGCTTTAAATAATTCTAATTACCGTAGTTTTTTAGGAAATAATGGAACGAATGGTATTAAAATTGAATATAATTATTATATTAGATTTGGTGAATTATTAAGAATAATAGATGAGAATATAACACCTGATATTAATAGTAATTCAAATATAAAATTTACTAACTTTGATAAAAACACAGATAAAGTAATATGTAGTATACAACCCAATTTAATATCTTTTGACCCTGCAATTTCTATAATTAAAATGGATACTTCAGGTCAAACTATAAACCAAAATGATATAAGTGGAATAACTCTTCCAACTTATACAAAAACTTTAAAAGAATTTACTACTATTCTTGGAACTTCAAATAATGCCCCTATAACACCTACATTTGAAATAACTATCTCAACAATAGTAGGAACAACAACAACAAATTACACAGTAAATAGTTTTTCTACTTTTAATTTCAATAATAAAACATTTGAAAATCCATCAGGTACTTATATCCCTATTGGTGGTTATGATAAGTTTGTTAGTGAGGTTAATACTGGAGGTTCAACATCTGTAGCAGGTAATATGATGTATGGTAAAATATTAAACATATATTTAAATTATGATATGATATTTAACGTTCTTAGTAAAAATGTTGACAAAAAAGGAAATTTAACTTTTTTTAAATTTTTGCAAAGTATATGTGATAATATTAATTCCTCTTTTGCTAATGTTGTAGATATAGAACCTATAATTAAAAATGATAAAACCATAACTTTTATGGATGCAAAACCCATCCAGGGGCTTGGTAGTAAATTATCATCATTACTTCCTAGTATGCCTACAGAAACGGCTGAATTTGAAGTTGTTGGTTTTAATCTTGATAGTCTTACTGATCCTCAAGGTACTTTTTTAAAAAATATTTCATTTAATACTAAGTTTTCACCTAAATTAGCTAGCCAATTATCTATTGGAGCAACAGCTGGAGGTATTGCTATGGGACAAGACGCTACAGGTCTTTCTAAATGGAATAGTGGTTTAGTAGATAGATACCAAGTAACAATTGAAGACCCAGTTGTTGCTACTACTGTTAATATAAACACAGGAAATAATACAGGAAATAATAATACTCAGTTAAGAGGAAAACCTTATCAAGGAGGTAATCCCTTTTTACAAGGTCTATTGATACCAACAGATGGTTCGATTCTTAACCATACACCTGGTGCTTTTGATAATGGGGGATTAGCAGTTGATTTAGGATTTCCACTTGAACAAGAAGTTTATATTGATGGTAACACTAGTATAACTATGGCACGACCTGGAACAATTAATATTATAATATATATTAATAAGGATGGACAAATAATAGGTTCAAATTTTGACAACCCTACAGGTGCACTAGTATCTCCTAACTCAACCCAAACAATCACTGTAGATTATGGTGGTATTGGAAGAATCCCATGGAGACAAGAAACATTAAATCTTCGCCAGTTATCAACCGCACTTAATGCAGGTGTTACACGATTTGGTTTTCAAGGAGATAGTTCGACTATTGCTTTTAATTCCCTATCTACAATTATACCGCAATCTGGGTCTATAGAAGGAATAGTTGGTAATGCTTATAGTCCTAATTCTACTGAAGCACGAACTTATTATTTAAATTTTGATATAAATAATCTTGATAGTGAACAAAGTTTAAATAGTCGTACACAACAATTTTTAGATAAAAAGGAGAATGGATTTGATAGATCAACTCATATTTACAATAGAATAGTTGAAGAAATGTGTAAAGCATACACAGTACCCGTCCCTACATTTAGCAACCCATCTTTTGGTAGTTCTACTAGAACAGAAGGAATATATACTGTTTCAAATAATTTTATCCTTCCAACATATACTATTACTGCAAATAGTGGAACAGCTGGTAGCAGTAATACTAATACGGGGGCAACAGCCGTTGCAGCAAGTAGAGCTAGAAAATTAGCAGGGGCAAATTACTCAGCTTATCTTGCCCAAATGTTTGGGGGGTCAGTTGAAATTTCCCCACAATTACAACAATCTCTTAATGTTACAGTTCAACCTGTCCAAATAAAAGATTCAGAATATACTTTTAGACCTAATGTATCTTCATTTTCTAAAGCAGGAAAATCATCTTATAAAATATATTTAGACGAACAAAATAAAAAAGCGGCAGCTTCAAATCCAAATAATGTACAAGCATCCAATCAAATTGGTTTGTTGCCTATAGAATTTGATATGGAAATGGAGGGTATTGCTGGATTTAGAATTTATAATAAAATTGATATTAACCAAAGATTCTTACCTTCTAATTATGCTAATTCTTTAAAATTTTTAATAAAAGGTATAAATCATAAAATAGATGGAAGTGGATGGACTACTAATTTACAAACCCTATCAACATCTAATCTAAATGCTCGTCCTGTTACTAAAAATGCATCAGGATCAAGTAGTAGTAGTAGTAGTAGAACTACTAATATTACAAGCCCTCAAGTTCAGGCTTTAATATCAGCTAACCCAGTACCTTCAGCAACAGCTTACAGCGGAGACCCAAGATTAAAACCTATTAAAGATATGATAGCCTTACATGAAAGTAGTCAGAAATATGATATAGCAAATCAAGGAAGCAGAGGAAGTTACAATTTAACAAAAGCAACAATCCCAGATAATACAGTAGTTGTAGGGAAAACAATGGTAGAATTATTAGATCAAAGATCAACTACTTTTTCTACTTGTTTGGTACCTATATGTACTTTTGCTATGGGAAGATATCAAATAATACCAGCAACTCTAAAATCTTTACTTCGTAATACAACAGGGGTTTCAGCAACTTCTCTATTTAGTCCTGCAAACCAAGAAAAACTTTGTGATACTCTTTTATTTAATAGTAGACCAAATATTGGAAAATATATAGATGGGACGGTTCCAGGAACTAAACAAGAATTATCTAAGGCGGTTCAATCCCTAGCACAAGAATGGGCAAGTATGCCGGCTACAATCAAAGATAAATTAGGTAATACAAATGTAGGTGATGTTGCTTCAGGAGCTGGTAACACTGGATATTATCAAGGAACTGTAAATAGATCTACAACATCTGAAACTGTAGGAGATATTGTAAAAGCATTAATTGAAACAAGAAGATTATATTTAGCTGGTCAATCTAATCAAGAACCATCATTTGTACCTTCATATGTATAATATATAATGTACTATCCAAAATCACAAATATCGACTAATTTATATACTCCTGGAAATGAGCTAGAAAATGCATTTACCGGGGAAAATTATATAGGGTATTACTTTAAAACTTCTAGCGGAAGATATAAAAGTGGAAAAACCCCACAATCCCCAATATCTACAGATTTAGTATTACAAAAAATTCCAAAGGGTTATGTATCCCCCAACCTTATTAAGGATAATCAATTATTAGCCCAATCTCAAAATTTAATTTCAACCACAAGTACAGAAACTAAACCTGAATATATATACGGTCCCTATTTTGAAATAAGTAGTGTAGATTATCTTTCTTTAAATATTACCTCCCCAGTAAATAATGTAATTTACCCAACAGAAAAGGATTATACTAATGAGCAATACCAAAGATATTTATTGAAAAAAAGTAATAATGCCATATTTAAGGAGGTTAATAAACAAACATATGATTTATATGTTAAAAAAGACCAAACAGTACAATATGATTTATATTATCCTATTAAATTTTTATGGACTATAGCAGGAAAAAGTAAAAATAAAGTAGCAAATATCAATTATAATATTTTAAAATTAACTGAAAAAAGAACAAGAGCATTCGGTTTACTAAAATATTTTAAAAATAGACTAACAGAATATTATAAAGTAGTAGGAATACAAGAAAATTTAGAAACTGATGGAACCGAATATTTAATTTCATCTACTAATCTTCCTTATAAAGGAAAATATCATATCCACCCTACTAAAGGAGCAATGGTAGGTGCTACTCATGTAGATGTAAAACATGATTTTTTAAAACCTATTAAACAATTAAATATTGAAATAACAGGATCTAATAATAATGATCTTCCTCCAACAATAAGTAGAGGATCATTTGGAGGTGGTGGAGGAGGTTATTAACGTTACGGAAATAAAATGGTTATATGTACTGGCTTGTAGAAAACGAGGAACAGTTAAATGTTTTAATAAATAGTGGTTATAAAGAGGCTTTCATTGAGGTAATACCTTATAATGACACAATACACCCCGTACAAAATCATGTAAGTTTAGTGTATATTAGACCGATTGAAGCGAGTAAAGGCTTCATGGTATGTATTACGCATAGTGAGGCTTTGAATGCGTTAAACACGCGTATAATCGATTTACTAGATAAATTTAAAGTATTATATTGTAGAGATAAAAAAGAAATATTACATTATTTTCCAAACAAAACTCTTTATGACATAACACCACCTCCTCATACGTATATACGACCTACAACACAAACACATGATTTATACTATAGTCAACATAAAGATAATCCCGAATTAAATTTAATTATCCCGATTGTTAAACATTATGAATTATGTGAGACGATTTTTAAAGATCTAAAAGAGAATATTAACAGAGAAAAAACAAAATATGATGAATTCTTTAACAGTAGAGTGTCAGTGGTATTCAACGCCATCGAGAGAAGTGGAGTACGAATACATAATGAAACCTTCAGTAAATACTTCCACCCCGTTGATGGTGAATATATCAACACTCAGTTCAACTTAAAAACAACAACAACAAGACCCTCAAATAAATTTAAAAATGTAAATTATGCAGCACTTAATAAAGAAAATGGATGTAGAAAAAGTTTTATTCCACGTAATAATAAATTTGTGGAGATTGATATTAGCGCTTATCATCCTAGTTTGGCTGCTCGTCTCGTTGATTATACTTTTCCCACTAGCGATATTCACTCTCATTTTGCATCTTTATATAAAGTGGATTATAAAAAATCGAAAGAACTTACATTCAAGCAACTTTATGGTGGCGTATTTAAAAATTATAAAGAACTGGAATACTTTAAAAGGATTGAAGCATTTGTTTTAAATAACTGGAATGATTTTAATAAAAAAGGGTATATAGTATGTCCTATATCAAATTTTGTATATACGAAGGAAGGTTTGGGGGAAATGAACCCTCAAAAACTGTTTAATTATGTGTTACAAAATATGGAAACTTCACAAAACGTTTTGGTTTTATGGGATATGCTTTGTATATTACGGGGATTTAAGACAAAACTAGTTTTATATACTTATGATTCATTTCTATTTGACTGGGATGAAGATGAAACAGAATTACTAGATGAAATTAGAAATATTTTCATAAAATATAAATTAAATATAAAAGAAATAGAAGGTTATGATTACAACTTTGGAGGAACCGCTTAATATGTATAACGCGAAATATGATGTTATAACAAATATACAAAATTTAAGCGACTTGAACAATAAATTATTCTGCACATTTACAGACCTAGAAGGAATGGATGAGCTAATTCAAAATATACAATCTAAATACAGCATAATTTACAATAAAATGTTTGTTTTAGAAATAGTAGGTAAAAACGAATATGTAGTTACTTATAACGTAGAACAAGCTAACATAGACACTATCCCAGATAATACTATATTAGTACATAGGAAAAAAGAATCTAATACACTATATACTATTAATGCTTTAAATGAACTTATTAAAAAGCTTAATGGTGGTGTTGTTGATACTAGTTTTAAAATAGATTGGCAGCATTATAGAAATTGTATTTTACTTACCCAACATAACGATTTAAATCAGTTAAATACAAAAATACATAAAATAATTGAAGTATAGTTTGGTTTCCCAAAATATAGTTCGTATATTAGTTACATATAAACAGTTATAATTAAAAATAAGTTACAATTATGGATTTAAATGCATTAAAGCAGAAATTGGATACCCTCCAATCAAAACCACAGGGTGGTCAAAAGACCGACTATTCATTAATTTTTTGGAGACCTACAGTAGGTAAACAACAAATTAGAATTGTACCATCAACGTATAATTCTTCTAACCCTTTTACTGAGTTAAAATTTTATTATGGTATTACTAATAAGGTAATGATTTCACCTACTAATTTTGGTGAAAAAGACCCGATTGCATTATTTGCTGGGAAATTGCGTGAAGGTGAGTATAATAAAGAAAATTATGTACTTGCTAAAAAATTAGATGCTAAAAACCGTACTTTTGTTCCCGTTGTAGTACGTGGAGAAGAAGATAAAGGTGTTAGACTATGGCAATTTGGAAAACAAGTATATGAAGAATTATTAGCTCTTGCTGTAGATGATGAAATTGGTGATTATACCGATATTGTAAATGGTAGGGATATTACAGTTGAAACTGTAGGACCAGAATCTACAGGTACCCCTTACAATAAATCATCAGTACGTGTTAGATTAAAAACTTCACCACTTAGTGAAGATGCATCATTAGTAGAAAAATGGACAAGTGAACAACCAAATCCAACAGATGGGTTATTTAAACGTTATTCATTTGAAGATATGAAATCTGCTTTAGAAAAGTGGTTATCCCCAGAAGATGATTCTGATGGAGCAGTTGGTCCTACTGTGGAATCAACATCACCACCTTCAACAAACTTTAGTTTAGATACTACTAAAGCTAAACAAAGCAAAGTAGATAAGTTTGACTCACTATTTGATAGTAAAGATAGTAATAATGGTGATGATCTTCCTTTCTAAATATGGCGAAAAAAATATCAAAGTCTCTCTCGGCAGCGGTGTCTGCCGAGATTAAGAGCAAATTTGACCTAAATAAATTTAAATCATCTAAAGGTTTAAATAAAAACGTTAAATTTAAGGATCAAAAATGGATACCTCTATCTCCTGCTTTTCAAAAAGTAGCAGGAGTACCTGGTATACCAATGGGACACATTTCATTACTAAGAGGACATTCTGATACAGGTAAAACAACAGCTTTACTTGAAGCAGCTGTATCAGCCCAAAATATGGGAGTACTTCCAGTATTTATTATTACTGAAATGAAATGGAACTGGGAACATGCAGCCCAAATGGGATTAGAAGTTAATCTAATTAAAGATGATGAAGGTGATGTTGTTGATTATGAAGGTAATTTTATTTATGTTGATAGAGAAACTTTACATACAATTGAAGACGTAGCAGCATTTATAATGGATCTACAGAATGAACAGAAAAAAGGTAATTTACCTTATGATTTAGCATTCTTTTGGGATTCAATTGGTTCTATTCCTTGTGCAATGTCAGTTGAAAAACTGAAAAACAACAATGAATGGAATGCAGGAGCAATGTCAACACAGTTTGGTAATACAGTTAATCAGAGTATTGTAATGTCTCGTAAAGAATCATCACCATATACTAATACATTAATTGCAGTTAATAAAGTTTGGACAGCAAAAGCTGAATCCCCTATGGGTCAGCCAAAAATGATGAACAAAGGTGGAATGGCAATGTGGTATGATGCTACATTTGTAGTTACATTTGGAAATATATCAAATGCTGGAACATCTAAAATTAAAGCAATTAAAGGTGGTATGCAAGTAGAATGGGGTAAAAGAACAAACTTACAGATCGATAAAAATCATGTTAATGGTATGCAATCAAGAGGTAAAATTGTTATGACAAACCATGGTTTTATCCAAGATACTGATAAAGATAAAAATGCTTATAAGAAGGATCATGCAGATGAATGGTCTAAAATTTTAGGAGGAGGACAATTTAAAATTGTAGAAGACCAAGAAGATACAACCCCTGTACTTTACGACGTACAAGATTTATAAAATAAAACATGAAGCATAAAGAATTATTTAACTTGTTGGACAGTGTTCAAGAAGATCAGGAAGAGACTATACTAAAAAAACATGATAGAGTATTAATTTTAGATGGTTTAAATTTATTTTTTAGAAACTTTGCTATGATGAATATGGTTAATCCTGATGGAGTTCACATTGGTGGGTTAGGTGGGTTCTTCCGTTCTTTAGGTGCAATGATTAGACAAACAAATCCAACTTCTGTTTATGTAGTATTCGACGGAGCAGGTTCAACAGTAAATCGTAAGAATCTGCTCTCCGAATACAAAGGAACAAGAAATTTACAACGTATTACTAATTGGGAAGCATTTGATAATATTGAAGAAGAACATGACTCAAAAATTGACCAAATAGTGCGTATAATCCAATATTTAAAGTTACTACCAGTTAAAACCACCATACTCGATAAAGTTGAAGCTGATGACATTATTTCCGTGTTGGCTGAAAAATTAGTAGAAAAACATAATTCAACTTGCTTTATAGTATCTAGTGATAAAGATTTCTTACAATTAGTAACTGATAAAATTATTGTATATAGACCAATGGAGAAAGAATATTATACTCCAAAGGTTGTAGAAGAAAAAATTGGTGTGTTACCTTCAAATTTTATTTTACACAAAACATTATTAGGAGACAACTCAGATAATATTAAAGGTATTAAAGGTTTAGGTGCTAAAGGTATATTTAAAAAATTTCCTGAATTAAAAACAAAAAAATTAACACTTCAAGATATTTTCGATATATCTGCTAGGAAATTTAAAGAACACGTTGTATATTCACGCATAGTTCAGGAACAAGCTAGAATTGAAACTAATTATAAAGTTATGGATTTAAGTACTCCAATGATTGATGATAAAGGAAAAGAACATATTAATAATTTAATTTCAGAAGATTTTCCAGAGTTTAATCCTAAAATGTTTATTCAATTTTATGATGAAGATAAATTAGGAGGGATGATTAGAAATTTAGATACCTGGTTAAAGGATATATTCTCCCTATTTCCAACATATGAAAAATAAAAGGTTATAAATGACATTAAATAGTATAAATCAATACGGACACGATTTTCAAATTAAAGTATTATCCTCTTTATTAACTCATAAAGAATTTTTAGTTAATATACATGATATTATATCTGAAGAATACTTTGAAAATCAAGCCCAAAAATGGGCTATTAAAGAGGTATTAAATTATTACGATAAATATCATACTACACCTTCATTAGATATTTTAAAGGTAGAATTACAAAAAGTTGACAATGAAGTATTACAAATATCAATTAAAGACCAATTAAAACAAGCTTTTGTTAGTTCTGATGATGATTTAGAATATGTACAAGAGGAATTTACTAATTTTTGTAAAAATCAACAATTAAAAAAAGCCCTTATGTCATCTGTAGATTTATTAAAAGCAGGGGATTTTGATGGTATTCGTTTTATTGTAGATAATGCTTTAAAAGCAGGACAAGATAAAAATATAGGACATGAATATGTTAAAGACATTGAAGAACGTTATAGAGAAAATTCAAGATCAACTGTTCCAACCCCTTGGCCTAAAATTGATCAATTATTACAAGGTGGACTTGGAAATGGAGATTTTGGTCTCATATTTGGTAATCCAGGAGGTGGTAAATCTTGGTCATTAGTAGCTATAGGAGGACATGCTGTTAGATTAGGATATAATGTTCTTCATTATACCCTAGAATTAGGTGAGGAATATGTTGGAAAAAGGTATGATGCTTTCTTTACAAAAATACCAGTT
>Ga0209535_1001402_pt1 | contig 16449 bp, 27 predicted proteins | sample LinPmetageLP28_FD_184041 | JGI IMG/M metagenome (GOLD analysis project Ga0209535, IMG submission 184041) | Marine viral communities from the Pacific Ocean - LP-28 (SPAdes) (version 2) | ecosystem: Environmental > Aquatic > Marine > Oceanic | place: Pacific Ocean | collected 2009-08-22 | reverse complement strand
TCCTGCAATAACACTAACCGTCCCATTGCTATTAACCACAACAGGCTTACCATTAGGCAACGCACCAGAGGCCGTAGCGTAGACTTCCGAGTTAGCTTGAGATTGGACGTTTCCAACATACTTCATTAGCTGATCTCTTCATAACTACACACTACTACTAAATCGTTGGCAACGCTTGCTATTGCGCCAATGGATTTATTTTCCTCTAAGTATAAAGCAGTATTCTTATCCAAGACAACTAGTGTTGTATCCGCAGGAACAGAAATTGTACTTGCAACTGGATATGCGGTGCCGCCAATATCATCTTGGCTATACACGCTTATAGTAATGTCAGCGGCGTTTGTGCCATCAACATTAGATACAATCACGTTGTTTATCTTAAAAACCTTACTGCTTGACGCAGCATTGCTTACAATCGCCGTGGCGCTTGTAGACGAGAGGGCAATCGTCGCGGTCTTACCCGTGATGGTTACCACATTGACGATATTAGGTGCCGACATTTTTAGTCTCCTTTAGCCAAACACAATTGCAGCAGCTATGGCTTTGCCCATAGAGATACCCGCACTGCCAAAACCGACAGTACCACTTCCGTTAGTAACTAACGCTTGTCCACTTGATCCATCCGAAGTCGGTAGAGTAAGGGCCGTAACAAATCCTTGTAGATTTGCATCATACGCAAAGACATCACTGCCTACGGCAACACCTAAAGCCGTTCTAGCAGCAGAGGCAGAACTAGCTCCCGTACCGCCATCAGCAATAGCCAGATCAGCAATACCAGATACTACCCCACCTGTGATGTTTACGCTGCTCATGGCAAAGTCAGCGGTCAGGTCAGATATCGCTGCACCAGAACCTGCGCCATCACAGTAGATTATTTTGCTGTCCCCAGCCGCTACGCTAACATTCGCGCCAGACCCTTGTGTAAATGTTGCCGTCTGGTTCGTACCATTCTTTACAAAGTAAATGTGGTCACCATCGTTGGGCGAGACTGTAATTGTATTCGTACCAGAAGGGGAGCCGCCTAGAACAAGCACCTTAAACATACCATCCGACAAACTACCATCTGAGGTGGTCAGAGTATGCGTTGTGTTAGCAAGCGTAATAGCTCCTACACCGTTTGCCAACCGATCAATTATATCTAGGTTTGTGTTTGTAGTGTTACCCCAAGCGCCAGACTGTTCGCCTGTTGCAATTTTTTCTATGCCACTACCATTATATGTACTTGCCATTTTGTTTCCTTACGCCGCTATTTCGGTCCAAATTGTGTTTTCTGGTGGTATTATTTTGCTCCACAAAAGCACTGAAGATGTTCCTCCAATAGCCGAGACTCCTGTTACGTTTACATTAGCATCGCATTCGCAGACAATTGTAGCAGTATTAACCAACGCTGTCGAGCTTAACCCAGAAGGCACTACAGGAATAATCTGATCTGTAACCGCCGTGGCTTGACCGGGAGTTGCGCCAACGCCAACTATACCTGCTTGCGTATTGGCGGTTCCGCCCATGTTACTGTGCTGTGTACAGTAATAATATAAAGTAGGCGCACCGACTGCTACAACTATTTGAGTGTATGCACCCGCTTGCCCCGGCGTTCCGTTAACAGTTACCCCAGTTGTGTAAGCACTACCCCCAGCATGACTGCCGTTTGGCGTAATAGATAACCGTAAAGGGTGACCGTTGTTAGAACTATTTGATTGATCAAACTTATATGTCTGACCCTCGGTCATAGTCACCGTGGCCTGTGTGCTTCCATCTATGGCGTACCTATTGCCAGACGCGGTGCTTACAACAGTAACTGCAAAGCTCGTAGTAGGAAGTGTCGCAAGGGCCGTGACAGAAGAGTTTCCTTGGACCGTAGTTGATCCAACTCCACCCGTAGCAGCTATGCCTGTGACACCAACATTTACTCCTGTACCTACAACAGTAGAAGCTGATCCGACTTGACCCGTTCCAGCTACACCCGTTATCGAAGGAACACTTGAAGCACCTGAAACAGTAACAGTGCCTACCGCGCCTGTAGCGGAAGCACTAAATGCTACATCGTTGCCCCACGTACCAGCACCCCACGCTTGTGACGAGGAGTTCCAGCCCGAAAAGACAACGACTGCATCAGCCATGTTTAAGCAATCCGTATAAGAGCGTTAGACGCATCTGCCGCTGGCATAACAATCTTGAAGTCGCCGTTGGTAGAAGCTTTGTCCGCACCGAAGTCTAAAACAACCACAGTGTTTGTAGTGTTTGAACCAGCGCCTTCAGTACTGTTATAGACCAACGCACCACGAGCCGTAATAGTGGCTGAAGTAAACGTCAAATCATCAAAGTCTGTAAACGCAGTTGTACCACCCGTTGTTGGGTTAATACGAGTTAAGTTACCACCCCCAGCAGAATACGAACCAGAGTTACTGACTTCGTTGCCAGTAGTATAACCCGTAGTTGCCGCGTTAAACGAAGCACTGTTGGTATAAAGAGCTAACTTAAAAGTATCACCCCCAGAGTTTAAGAAATTATGACCACCTTCAAGAAGTTCTTTCTTGAAAGAAGTACACATAAAGTTTCCGCTGAAAGCCATTTTAAAGTCTCCTTATAAGTTCAGCAAGTTGTGGATGCCCTGCATCTATAAGGGCGTTATACACAGTTGTACGGTCACTGCGAATAGATTGTCGCATATAATAGGCTACAGTGCGTTCCATTTGTGTTCTAAAAGCTTTCGCTTGATCTCGTATAGCAGGGGGTGCTGTGTCAGAAACACTTATTAACTGCTTTACACAATCTATCGAAAGTTCTTCTGGGGTGAAACCACGGTTATGAGTTGTTTCAACAGCTACCAGAGTCTTATCTCTTGGAACATCTACTTTAAGTTCAAACATCTACATCTCCAACCTTGGTTCACTACGGTAGCTATCTCTTTTCAGTCTACCTTCCCCAAGAATCGTAAGGCGCTTTAACGCTTCTTGATACTTAGCTTCGTATTGAGCGAGCAAATCAGCATCGCCCTTCATAAATATATAGGCTTCTACAAGAGACCCATACAGCAAAGCAACTTCGGCGTTATCACCCAGCCAAGATGTGGATGAAGTAACTATAGAAGGCGGATCGTAGTAATAGTGCAATTGAACTTCATAGGCAGCGTCAGGGGTTGGACCTAGTATAAAGTTACCAGAAGAGTTTGTTGACGTGAAGTCTCCATCAAACTCAGCGTAGTATTTAGGCTGCGCATAACTGGACTTAGAAGGGTAAGCTTCTCTGACGAAGTTAACATCCTTGTTAAGAAGGAAGTGATAATCCCCAGAACTATCTATGACTGCCATAGAGAATGGTGCCAAGAAGTCTGACGGCCTCGCTACGAACCTAACATTTTGTGTTATATTAGCTGTAACATTCTTGCGAAGCTCAGGGATTAACACAGTACGATGTATCTTCTCTTCAGTCTGACGAACAAACGTAGGAATTTCAGCGACAAAAGTTGTCTCATCATTCTCTGTGTAATCTTGTATAGACTGAGTAAGCTCTGCGTAATTCATCTGGCGTTAACCCATTTTAAAGTTTCCGCCGCGCGTTGCGGCTCCCATGCCACGGCACTTACCGCCCATGTTCATCTTCTTAGGCATTTTTCCACCGTAGCTCATCTTGCCTACGCCATCAGCGGCGAATGATGGTACTGATTTTCCACCCTTCTTTACCATTGGCATCTTGCCGCCATTTCCCATAGCGACAGGTTTCTTCATCATGCCGCCGCCCATTTTCTTGGCAGGTTGTGTGGAACCAAAGGCTCTAGACCTCATAGCATCGTCTCCATATCTTTCAATATTAAGAAGGTCACGAAATTCTCCATCATTAACTGCACCAAGCCGTGCATCAAGGTCGGTTCCGTCAGTATCTCTAAAAGCAGCTTTTTCATTTTGCTTTGAAGCTTTTCTTAATGCCCGTTTTGCATTTACCCCCCTATACGGAAGAAGCGCGCGCTTTTTTGCTTCAGCAGCTTTTTTATTGTCTATTTCCTTCATCATCGCGCGTTTTTTTTGCGCCGCTAATGTTTTCTTCCGTTCTTCTGATAACGCCATTTTAATCTCCTATACTGCTACTGTTACGGAGCCAACTGCACTGGTTGCAGAAACTCCTGTTACGGTTCCACTAGATGCTGCGGCAACAGTGACTCTTCCCACGGACGCTACCACATATTGTGCTGGATTCCAAACGGGATTAAAGCCAAACAACTCTCTGCTTTCCAACAAAGAAGTATCTGGTCGTGGGTTACGCAAAGATTGAGGGTCATTAATCTTTAAACGTCCAAGAAAGTTTTGAGGCTGATCTGGGTCTTTGATGTCTCTACCTACAAGGAAACCAGTCTTAACCCCGTTGTTATACTCAGGCACAAGATCATTAAGAGGGTAACGAAACCCTGTCCTATCGCAGAACCCGAAGGCGTATTTTGATTTTGCGTAAGCCATTAGCCACCCGTCATAAACGTATCAAAAGGTACGAACTGGATTGATGCTGTTTCTTCGTCTTCTCCAGCCGCAAGTTGGAACTGGAACTCATACTCTTGCTTTAAAAGCGGAACTCTACTAGAAGCCTCTGTTCGCTTCATCGCTAAGTAATACGCCATCCCAGCAACGAGGCATGGGACAAACCTTGGTGGGACAGAAGATACGTCTCCACCAACACCTGATGAAAGTCCGTCAATACCTTTAAGCCTAAAGTACGATAAAGTGTACGAGGTTGTTGCATCAGGGACAGGCCACAAGGTTATTTTTGTTTCGGTCGGGAGCCTTTGGACGTAGATTTGGGTCGGCCTACCTTGCGTTTTTTTGTTAGTTTGCTGGGCGTAGGTGGAGACACTCGCCCTTGAGAGGGAGGTATCGATTTGATTTGTACCTGTACCTGTTCGGATTTGGTGTTCGATGATGTCAATAGTGTCCGAAGGTAACGAATAAGTTTCTGTGCCAGCCGTAATGGGTAAAGTGCCAGCTTCGATAGTGAAGAGATTAAGGCCACGGTTTTGCCACTCCAATGTTAAAAGGTTAAGGCTCCTTCGAGCCGTTTTTAAATCATAGCCAGAACGCATCTCAAGGCCAGCACGTTCATATGCTTCCTCAAATAGTTCTGGTAGGTCTGGTGTTACTACTGCCATGATCTACTTCCTATACTTCGCCGTCTTCTTGGCAATCTTCTTTGGCTGCTTTGCAACCTGCTTGCCTTTTTTAGTCGCTGCACGTTTTGCCTTAGTAGTAGCGGCATACTCTTTATCTGACAAAGCCTTAATTGCTTTCTTAGGAAGGTATCGCTCCCCTGTAGCTTTAGAACCTTGCGTAGACGGCTTACCAGACTTTGTTCGCCACTTCTGGTTAGTCCAGTCTTTAAGACTTTTTTGGCTTTTTGCTAAGGTTGACATTCGCTTTAGCCTTTGCTGCTTTGCCTAAATCTTTGTAATGCACTAACTTTACACTCGCTTTAGTGTGAGACTTCCCAGTATGCAGAGAACCATCAGACATCTTGTGAGTGCCGCCCTTATGTTCTGTGCCATCTTTTTTATAATGCTTTACGCCCTTCATTATTTGTATCCCCCTCCAGCTTTCTTATACGCCTTGGCGAGCATCTGAGCTTTTCGAGCTGACCATTGGCCCGGTGCGCCGCCTTTACCACCTGCTTTTATTCGATTAAATATCTTCTTGCGCTTTGTTGGTTGTGTGTAGTTACCTGCCTCGTTGACACGGCTTTTAGATTTCTTCTTTGTCTTGCCACCTTTGCCAAAACGAATAATATCTAAGTCCTTGGTATCGTCACCAGTTGAGACACGATTGCCAACAAGTTGACTTCCCATCTGAGATCGAGACATCGCCATTACAGAAACCTATCAGCTATAGAAGCTGCAATAATTAAAGCAGCTATTCCCCACAGACGCATGTCCAATCGAGCAAGTTGCTTCTCTATATTTTCAAACCGTCTGTTTGATTCTTCTTCATGCCTTTCAAGCAAAGCAAGGACTCCTTCAACTTTCATTAGCACTTCCACCTTTTCCTAGCTTGACGCAGTCTAGAGTTCGGGTCTTTAGCTGCTTTCGGAAAGCTCTTCATCTGACCAGCAGACCGGGCGCAGTAGGACTTACGCCGCTTGGCGGCTGCACTACCTTTTTTTACTGTACCCGTAACGGCTGTCTTCAACTTAGAGCCGGGATTGTCTTTCTTGTACTTAGCCACACCTTTCTTGGTCATACCCGCCCCAGACTTAGTAGGGCGTTTATGACCACCTTTTATAGTGTGGCCCTTCATAGTGCCTTTTTTCTTTTCAGCCATAACTCACTCTATGAGTAGGGTCATCGTATTACCCGTGCCAGTGAAGGCGGCAACAAAACAACCCTCAGCAGCGAGTATGCCATCGTTTGGTATGTACACGTCATTCCAACCCGTAGGTAGAGTCAGATCAAGTATGATATCCCCTGTGGCACTGCCACTACGAATAGTAAACGCGGCGGCGGCAGCGGCGTTTACTAGAACCCCCTGCAACCTACCTCGTGATGGGCCTACAAGTGCAGCAGTTTGGTTTGCTGCAAAGTTAAAAGCTCTTACTTCTTGACCAGCCATGCCAATCTCCCTTACGGTTGTACTGCGGCGTTAGCTGCTTGCACGTACTGGACTTCAAGAATACCCACGCCATTACCTGTATTTGTACTTAAAAAGCGAATCCGTTTGTCAGTTGTACCGACGTTAGTCCAGTTAGCTACTCGCCCTGCGTCTGCACCACTTCCAATACTTATAACACCTAAAGTACCTCCCGCTGCGCCACCTGCTGCGGTAAGAGCTGCTGCGGTTATGATAGCACCGTCATCAAACCCAACGCCGCCTGTTGTGGCAGCGCCACTCCAAGCAGTTGCAACATATAATCTTATTGCTAGGATTATGCTGGAAGCAGGGATTATAATGGTTGTAGCAGGGTTTTGTGCAGCAGTAGTTAAAGCTTGAGTTATAGCTGCACGTTGGTGCAGAACAACTTGACCTACGTTAGCAATGTTGGTGCCTACGATAGTACCTGTTGTATCTTTAATTGCGCCTGACCGAATTGGTCCTGAAAAAGTAGTATTACCCATGAGTATCTCCTGTCGTGGGTTGTGTCAGCCACACCATGTAGCTGTCAGGGATAACAAAAGTATACACATGTTATTTAAAAAAGAAAGGGGCTACCGAAGCAGCCCCCTCTAAAAGTTCAATTGAACTTATACGCCGGGTGAACCGTACATACCTAATGGGTCGGATACGCCGAAAGAATAACGCTCACGCGCTTTGTAGCGCACGTTACCTGTATCGAAATCACCGTCCATAGATGTCTGCATAGCAGTACGGATGAAGTGCTTCATGCCGTTTGGAACATCTGTGGTTAGGAAGAAGGCGTCTGCGTCAGTCAGGTAGTGGTTGACGCGGTAACCTTCAGGGATCGAACCATTGCTGCTAAGAGCATTAATGTCGTTATCCGCTGTACCAACACGCAGGTCAGTTTGAAGCAAACGAGTTGCAACGAACATCAGCGCAGGTGGAACAATTAGCTTGCGTGGACGCGCAGCAATCAACAGACCACGTTCATCAGTGAACGCTGCAATGTCAATAACCGCTTGCTCAAGCGAGGTTTCGTTCAAGTCAGCATTAGCTGCTGGCCTGTTACGATTGCTACCACCAGCTACAGTACCGTGCGTTAAGGAGAACAATGTAGCGCCATCACCTGAGTTAAAGGTGGTGAAGCCTGTGTTCAACAACGAAGCGGCCTTAACCTGCTTGGTGTATGCCATGGCGCGAGCCAAGGCTTTTGTGTAACGTGCAGACAATGAATCGTACAAGTTGTCTTCCATCGCTTCTTCAGTGATGGAGAAACCCATGCCAACCGTTTCGTGGTTGTAACGAGCTGTGAACGACTCTTGAGCATTATCATAAGAAATAGCAGAACCTTCAGCTTTCACTGGGGCTGCGCCAAATCCTGATAATTTAACTTCCTCCTCAAAACTACGTTCTGAGTTCTCGGTCTCATAGATTTCTGCATGTTCGTTTTCGTACTTGCCATACTCAAGCCCGAAGAGAGCGTTGAGACCCGGCAATAGCTCTTTAAGGAGCTGGGCGCGTGAAATAGCCATTATTTAACCTCCTTAAATACCTATGCTGTTGGTCATGCTATGAGCTGTTGGGTTAAATTTAACCAACAAGTCAGGGAAAGCATCACTGATTGGGGATACTGCGGAAACAATACGGAAAGCTGCTGCTGCGGTTTGACTTGTTGCGTCAACAGCAGAAGTTGAATTTCCTGTAGTAGTGGAACCCGTAGTAGTAGACTGGACTGCCGCGAAGAAAGTATTCGCACCAATGTCAGACTGATCCATAGCACCATCCGCTTGTACTTGGAAAAGTACATTTGGATCATCAACAACGTATGCTTTGATAGCATCGCCATTAGATGTACCCGTTGGGTAGTATTGTGCCTGAACTAACTGACCTGATGAGTTAACATACTCACAACCAACAAACACACCGATAGCACCAAGATTGGCACCGCCAAGGTTATTGTTGCCAATGTCAGCACCTGTTGCAGTACTAAGGGCAATATACCCATCAGCACCTAATATAACGACCTGCCCGTAGAAAAGGTTTGTAGCCTCTCCTGCTGGGTCGATCAAGAACTGGGACGTTGCCCCAGCATATGGCATACCGTCCGCACGTTTGACGGGCTTTAAGCCATAGGGAGCTGCTGTTAAAGCCATCTCTCTTACTCCTAATTTAAGTTAGATAAGCTCCCCTTCCGAGTTACTTACCAAATGATGATCGCGTTGACCGTTCTGGGTCTAGTACGGGCATACGCGGGTCTGAATTACGCAAGTAGCTATTATCCACAGCACTCATCTGGTTTTGGGCCTGATCTAGCTGTGCTTCGCGTCTAGCTGCTACGTTTTCGACAGAGTTCTGACAAAGCAGTAATCCACCGACCTCTATGTTGTCTGTAAATCGAGAATCGATATCAGACACAACTTGAAGGTTTGGATGATCTTCTGCACGAACGGGTGTCCATCCCTCACGAAATTTAGAAGAGACGTTAGTGTTATCATTATTCCCAAGTGTTGCTGTGCGAACCCAACGGTATTCAATACCTGCTTTAGGTTCGGGGACTGGTAACATTGTTGGCCTCTGCCATGACACCTTGCGTACACTCGAATTACGAGTATCTGTAGTGCGTGAGTTTCTATCCGACATTATTTCATATCCTTCATCAATTGCGCCGCATATTGTTCGTTTGACAGACCAAGTCTCTTGGCGAGAGAAACCTGCGTGGAGGTCAGTTGCACTTTGCGTGGTCTTTTTCCGCTACGAGCGGCGGGGGCGACTACGTTGCCCGCTTGACGTTGGGGTGCAGATACCTCGATAGTACCATCGTCAAACTTATCTGGAAACACACGGCGAACCGCAGTGTCTATTTCTTTGTAATACTCTTCTGTCCGTGGATCAATCCCACTTTTAACAAGTTTTTCATGCAGGCCGTAGGCGTACCCTGTCATTTCAGGGTCTTTCTCGAACCATTCATTCTTGCTAGCCCAATTCATAGCACGTTCATCTGGACGAGGTGCTTGTGGGGCAGGTGCGGGTGCGGGTGCGGCAGTGGGTTCCACGCGTTGTGGTTGTGGTTTATAATTGTCGTACCGTATTTTTTCGGTCTGGAGCGTTGTAAGCTGTTCTTGAGCTTCCAGTAAGGCGTCGGGGTCACCTGCTTCGTACGCAGCTTTATACGCGGCCTTTGCTCTATCTAGCTGTGCTGTAACACGGCCTTTGGCCTGCCCCACAAGCACGCCCTCGCCTTCGGAAAGAGTTTTGCGAAGTTGATCGTTTTCGGCTTTAGTCTGCTGGGCAAAGCGAAGTGCTTCTTCTTGGAGCCTAGCAGCTTCTTCCTTTGCACGTCGTTCTTCGTGAAATTCAAACTTTAGCTTTTTGATTCTCTTTTGAACGCCTTCGCTGTACTTTCCAACTTCGTCGTCATCGGAGACATCGGGTTCTGATCCTTCTGCCCGACGAGGCTTACCTTTATCGGGTTCTGGTGTGTCATCGACAACTTCTATTTCAAATTCACTGTCGTTATCAGGCTCGACATCAGATGCGTTGGCAAGTGCTTCTGCAACTGTCTCATCTTTAAATTCGGTTTGCTCTGCTAATTGGTTCATGCTCTTGTATACCCCCGTGGATCGTCGACAACTGCTTCAACAGTATCGTCATTGATTAAGCGAAACTCTTTTCCATGGACTTTAAATCGAGTGCCAGAATACGAACGAAAGATTACAAAATCTCCCTCGTTACAATACGGTCCATTTGGAAATTTAGACTTATCGGCATAGGCATCTGGGCCTAGCTCTACAACAAATCCAATGATAGATGCCGTTTCTTCTGCGGAACGTATCCCGTCTGGCATTATGACCCCACCATCAGTCTTATCGCTCATCTCAGGTACACCAATAAGGACTTTGTATCCTTGTGGCTTAGGTAGTTTAGAGGCTACCTTCTCCTCGGTCTTTTTGTTTGCTGTATACATTTCATACCTTGCAGTGATTAAAGGTTCACAGATACCCTGCGCAGTTACCTGCGTAGTTCTCCCAAGTGTACGATACACCAAAAGATGTTATCTTTCAATATACCGCGTCTCAATTTCTTTAATGTCGTCTCTAATAAACCTTAAAGCTTCTATTCTACCCACCATACGGTTGTAAAGTTCCATGGTATCAGCCGCGCCAGATGCGAGGTACGTTTTCAATTCGTCCTCGTATCCATCTAGTTTACGACCCACCAGCGTAAATATGTTATCGTCCATCTCCCTTAGCAAGCTCCTTTGCTATTTCCATACCTAGTTTTGCGCCTTCTTTCTGATCTTCTCGTTGAGATTTGTCCAGATCAGTAGCGAGTCTGACGCCTAAACGTGCGCCCTCTCGTTGGTTTTCAGCGGATATACGCTCTGCATCAATCTGCAACTTAGCGGTATCCATTTGAATCTTATGCTGTAGTTCTTTCTGTTTTATCTGCAACTCAGCTTGCTGCATCTGAACAACAGGGTCTTGCTGCTGCTGTTCCATTTGCTTCTGCTGTGCTTCCGTCTGATCTTTCTGAAGCAATTTCTCTGCGGCGTCTTTTGCCAACCTAGAAAGCTGAATCTCTACATCTTCTGGTAGAGGCTGATCTTCGTTTGGCATCTCAACACCAAGCATCTTCTCAATTTCACGACGGTACTGGAACGCAACATGTTCTGTTATATGCGCTGCCATTGCTTGCCCTATAGCTTGGGCGAAGGGGGATTGACCAACCATCTCCCGCATTTTCGGGTCTTGCATCGCAGCCATATGCACAGCGATATGTGCCTCGTGATCCTGATACTTGAACGCTTTAACAGGCTCTTGCTTTAACATCATCATATTTTCTGTAACGGGGTCAGACGGTTTAATGTCGTCTGGTAGCTTAATAATATCTGAAGCGTCTTGAATCCCCAGAACTTCTAGCATCTGTCGGTGCAGCTTACCTAAGTCATAAAGCTGTGGAGCCTGCTGAGAGAGTTGTAGAGCTGCCTGATACTGCATAATCCGTTGAGACATTGTTGCAGCATTAGGATCAGATACGGGGATAACATCTACACGAGAGTCAAAATCTTTCTGACGATCAAAGTCACCATCCATCTCGTAGGCATATTCTGACGGCATGTAGTCACGGATAATACCCGACAGCAAACGAAGTTCTTTCTTCATAGCCGCGTGCATACGCGCTTGGACCCCAGACATCACTTTCATGGAGCGTTCCATCAAAGCAAGCGTTGTACCCACAGGTGCCTGTGCGTTCATGTCACCTACTTGAATGTCCGCAACTGAGCCAATTCGTCTTCCCTCTTCGACGATGTTTCCCAATAGCGAGTAGAGAACACTCGACGGTTCTTTGTAAGGTATGAACGTAATCGAATCCCTGATAGCCCCACCCGGTACATCCACATCCCTGAACTCACCCGGCATAAGAGGGGTGTCGTCGCCTTTAATACGGAGACCCCTAGCTTTAAGACCAGCAGGCAGATTTGATAGTGTACCAGCATCAATGAGCTGCCTAAGAATTGAAGTAGCAGACTTGGCGAGACCACCAATGAGGTGAATAAGCCCCGTACCGTAGAACCCCAGTCCCGGCAAATATTTATAATGAACGAAATGCGCTCGTTTCTTTTTCTTACGATCATCCTCGTACCAATTCCTTCTGATGGATAAAATTTCACGAGAAGACTTGTCGATGGTAACAACGTACGGACGCGCGATACCGTCAGGGTCATCAAACTCTTCTGGCATGTTCATGGTGACGTGCATTTCAAGAATTGTATGACGGTCATCGTCCTCTATGACAGCACTCTCACCATCAAGCTCATCGTATTTTTCTTGTATATCTGAGAAATCTGCCTCTGGGACAGGTAAATCAACTTCTCTATAGAAGCCCGCTACCTGTAGCTCTAAGATTTCGTTCGGCGTTTTCTTCATTATGTGCGTGTAGCGTGGGCATGTCATTAGGTCGGACGCCCCATAAGACGCTACAAAGTCCTCCGCTGGGACAAACATAGAGGCTGGGCGCTCCATAATCGGGTCGTAGTAGACCTTCTTAAACGCAGAGCCTGCAAGTGGGAGCTTAAACAACATTTGCTCAGTCTCATCACGGTATTCTGTCATTTCCTCTGTCAGGAGATAATTCATCTCTGTCTGAATACGATCAGCTTGATCTAACTTCTCAGGGGTCATCTTACCCATAATCTTGGTGCGGCAAGGCCCAGAAGCAGGGAAAAGCTCGCCCATAGCCTGCGCTTGGAAGCGTACAACCGCTTCGGTCAGCACTGGGTGGAACACACCAGACGCGCCCTGCCATGGTTGGCTGCGGTCTTCAATCTTCATTCCTAGTAGGTCTAGCCCTTTGACGTAGGCTCTTGCCCAATCACGTCGAGATTCCCTGTCGGAATCAAAATCCCCTACAAGCTCAGAAGCCATGGACTGTAAAACAGCGTCCTCTATAGACTCTGCAAGGTTAGAATCGTGGTCATCACCAAGAAGTTCCTCGGACATGCCCCCTTCAAAATCAATAATTACTCCGCCGTCACCTGTATCGATGGACACCGCTTCAGGGTTTACGATCTCTACTTCGATCTCCTCCGCGTTTGTCCCTTCGATCTCAAGATCAGAGGGGTCCATTTGCTTCTCGACCACCATTACAGTCTCCTAACTGTGTACACATTATGATGTTAGCAGATTATACTACTGCGCGTCTAGTGGCGAGGCAGGCCGTTGGGTGGGATGCCCACCCCGCCGTGAAACGCGCTTGGGAGTAACACGCTTCAAATACCTCTATATCAGAAAAATCGGGGCCATAAAGACCCCTAGTTTCTTGGGGGAGCAAAAAATGAATAAACCATTCTTATGAATTTATTATAACACAGTTCTATGTTGAACCAAAACCTTATTTTGTGTAAAGTTATTTTATATATGAAGTGAAAGGTTTGAATACGGGAGAGTTCATAATGTTGGATGGCAGTCTTAGAAACCATAGCGGCGGCTAACGCTGCCTATTCCGTTATAAAGAAATGCCTTGAAAACGGGCGAGAAGTTAAAGACATGGTTGGTCATGTCGGCAAGTTTCTTAATGCAGAGGACGAGCTTAAAGACGCTGTAAAGCGTAAGAAGAGTTCTCCCATAGCTGCGATTACTGGCGGCTCAGAAGGAGACTGGGAAGAGTTCCAAGCTCTAGAGAAGTTAAAAGAGCAGCGAAAAGAACTAGAGTCTTGGTGCAGATTATACGGACCACCCGGCACATGGGACCGCTGGATTGCTTGGCAAGCCGAAGCAAGGAAAGCCCGTAAGGCTGCGTTAAGGCAGCAAGAGAAAGAACGCGAAGAACTCCTTGAGGCTATGACTATGGGCATAGGGGTACTTTTTGCGGTAACTGGAATAGCTGCGCTGGTATTCGCACTCGGTAAATATATGGGGAAGTGGTAATGTTTTTCTTGATGTGGTTTCTATACAGTCAAAATGCCGTTGAAGTGTACCAATTGGGCCAGTTCAGGACGGATAAAGCGTGTGAGTCTGCAAAGGCCGAGGCGATGGTTTTAATAACTAACAGTAAAACGAGAGTTTTGTGTTTTGAAGTTATACCAGAGTGAGGTTTTAGTAGTATTCTCTCTTATGACGGTACGTCGGCTCGTCATCCATCTCATCAGTCGGAAGTCTGATAAACCCACCCTGCCTAAACCGTAAGAGTGCCATGACTGTAGAGTCAACAAGGTCATCATTTGACATAAACGGGAAGCCCGCCACCTCTTCCACTAGCTCATCTGCCCAGCGGGTGGCTGGCACCCACACAATACCCGACGCAATGATGTCAGCTACGCTATTAAGCCTCGCAAGCTTGTCTCCTGTACCTCTGTGGGGGGTATATTCCTGTACAGGCAGGCCCATACGCCTCATTTCTTGGTATAGAGCGGTCCCAGAGGACTTTTTCTCCACAATAAACGAATCTGGCTCCCATTTGTTGTATTCTTCCATGGCAAGAGTCTTTAACTCAGGGAACTCTAGCCGTTTCTTGATAGAATCCATGAGAATAAGGTGGTGTGCGTTCTCATTCTCATTAAAGAACACGCCCCACGTCGTAAGTGCGGTGTAATCGGCACGGTTATGCTTCTCTGCTGCCGCATCAAGGGACATAATTATGTATTCCACGGCTGGCGGGGTGTCATTCGGCCATATATTCCACCATTCCCTCTTGACAATTGACGCTTCTTCTGAAGTAGGCTGCTGCTGGTACTGAGAGTTCCACTGGAACGCAGGCATTGACGCCTTGGTACGCTCCAAAGCTGGTAGATCAAAGAACTCAGGCCACAGCGGCTTCTGTATAGGCTTCCCATCTTTGTCTTCTGTGTCCAGAATAGCAGGGAACTCAACTATTTCGTACTGATCCGACATCGGGTTCTTCACCATGTCGTTAGTCACACGGCCTGTAAGGTCGTCCATATGCCAGCGAGTCTGTACAATAGCCACACGGCCACCGGGCATCAGACGTGTACGAGCGCCGAAGGTAAACCACTCATACGCTTTCTCAAACACAGAGAAGTTCCCATTGATAACGTCCTGCTCCGAGTGTGGGTCATCTACCAGCAAGAGGTCAGCACCACGACCCGCAAGGGCAGAGCCAATACCGCAGGCGAAGTACTCGCCCCCAAAGTTCGTGTTCCATCGCCCCGCAGACTTAGAGTCAATCGCCAGCGAGACTTCTGGGAATATATCTTTGTACGCATCGACGGAGATTAAGTTACGAACCTTCCGTCCAAAGTCCACCGCAAGGTCTGTGGTGTGCGAGACCATCATTACCTTCTTGTTCGGGTTCCTGCCTAAGAACCACGCTGGGTACATGATAGACACTAACTGCGACTTCCCGTGGCGTGGGGGTATGTTGACGCACACACGGTCCTTAGAACCGTCCTCCAACGCCATGAGCTGGTCTGCTAGTATCCTGTGATGCCGACCTACCTTATAGTCTGGCTGCATCCTCTTACAGAACTCTATGAGGTCGTCATGCGCTGACTGGTTGTGTTTTCGAGTGGAGAGTTCCCCTACGATCTTATCTATCTCTTCCAGCTCTTCGGAGCTAAACGAGTCTAGGTTGTCTAGCATGTGCTGTATTTCAACAGGAGAGAAATCCATATCTGTAGCTAGGTCGGCTAGCGGAGAGGTGTTAGTCATCGCCTAGCCCTAGCTCTTTGTCTACGTCGATGACCTCACCTTCCATCATTACGGCATCCTCGGCTTCTGGGTTTACCAACCGCGACAGCTTTTCACGTAGCTTATCTTTTAAGTCACCCGTTGTCTGGTGGGTGATTGTCACCTCAGACTTTTCTGCAAACAGGCCTACGTCGCTAATCTTACCAAGCAGCTCCAAGGCACGTATGCGGATACGTGGGTCAGGATTCTCCGTCTCTTCGATCAGTTTGTTCGTGACTAGGTAACGTACCTGTGTTGCGCTCTTCACTACCGAATGCCCAAAGTCTTTGAGTATCCTGTCTGTCATAAGCAGTGTGGCTGGAGTCAGGTTCGCCACCCGTTTTGGAGTAGCAACCTTAGAAACCTTATCAGGATTCTCTGCGTATGCCACAGCCAGTGCAGCCGCTGTATCCTTGTCCTCGTTGTTCGCTTTGATCTCCAGACCATTGGCGTGCAGGTACTCCGCAGTCTTTGCAGCAGCCGCAGCCTTGACCGCTAGGTCGCCCATCTTTGGTGCATCGCCCATTGGCACTTTGAGTTCTGGTTCTATATGTATCGCCATTTTATCCACCCCTGTTTTGTTTGAGTATAAAAAATTTTTGCAGTCTTTTCAATCTGGGACTCCTATTGATGTTTTTTAAAGTGGGGGGTGGGGGTATCTTAACGTGCCGAAAAAGGGT
>Ga0209535_1001401_pt1 | contig 16464 bp, 42 predicted proteins | sample LinPmetageLP28_FD_184041 | JGI IMG/M metagenome (GOLD analysis project Ga0209535, IMG submission 184041) | Marine viral communities from the Pacific Ocean - LP-28 (SPAdes) (version 2) | ecosystem: Environmental > Aquatic > Marine > Oceanic | place: Pacific Ocean | collected 2009-08-22 | reverse complement strand
TGAGGTGATCAGTGCAAGCCGGTGATTTGGTCAAACTCAAGGATGGCGGTGATAACCTCCATAGGGACATCCCGCTCCATTGGACCGGAATCGTTATGGGGATCCCTCATGACTATGAGCTACTCCCAGAGTGCTGGCTTGTAGCTTGGTCTGGTGACGATACTATAACGCAAACCCGTGAATGGGAAGATGAATTAATAATTATTAGCAAAGGAGCTAAATAATGGAACCAATGGAAGCAATCGGAATCGCAGAAGGTTTTATCAAAAACGACAGCGAAGAGAAATATATTGAAGCTTGGCAGTTTCTACTGGACACGGGTATGGTTTGGAGCCTGCAAGGTTGGTTCGGGCGCACTGCCGTCGCTATGATTGAGGCGGGTCAGCTTGTTGTTAAAGAAGCAGACGAGAACGAGCCCGCAGAAGTTTTGCTGTAAGGAGAAACAATGAACCACTCTCAAGAAGAAATCGAATATGCCTTTGAAACTTTTGCCAATGGCGTACAAGAAATGTTAGACGCATATAGGGAAAAACACCTACCCAGCTTGGATCGCACTCTAATCAAAGTTCGCCCCGGCAGCAAATATTGGAAACTCATTCGTGCGGGTGGCAATCAAGAATCTGTTTTCGGATTTGTCCGCAAATCAGACGGTGCAATCTTTAAGCCAGCAAACTGGCGCACTCCTTTTGTTAAAGGTCCGTCTGCTATCCGTGGTTATGTGACAGATCCTAACAATGGCATGTCCTCCGTTACGCCTTACGGCGTTGTCTATGCACGATAATCAATGGAAGTCGGCTCAGTAATCAAAGATAAGAAATCAGGCAACCTCGGAGTCATCTTCGAGGTTTGTCACATGAATGTGATTGGTATTGAGGAGTTGCCCGTCTACCGTGTTCTATGGCGTGGAGAGTTGCTCGAAGAAAATGTTGTAGGCAATCAGTTACTCAATGAACGCTACGAGTTTGTGAGGCAAATAAAAGACGACATTTAGTATTATTTAAAACTATTTATAAGCAGACGAACGAAGCGTCTGCTTTCTAACAGGTAAAAACAAATGAAAATCACCAAAACACAACTTAAAAGAATTATCAAAGAAGAACTGGCATCTATCACAGAAGATCAAGACATGTTTGCCCATATGTTCGGGAAAGAAGCCGCAGCAAAGGGGTATAAGTTGGTCGCAACGGATGTTACCATCAAACCAAATGGCGTATTTACTGCCAAACTCAAAAGCGATGTAATGAAACAGACACTGCCAGTTACAGGACAGCTAGACCGCGACAGCACAGCATTACTTCAACAAGCGGGAGCACTAAAAAAACAGAAGATTACTCCACTTCAACAAGAGTTGAATGATTCATTAGATGGAATTATCAGTGCTTATCAAGGGTCAGAACTTCCTCCACCGCTTTCCATATTGAAGGGATTGTTTAATGACCGCAAGCACGCGGAATCCAAGGACCAAATTACAGACCTTTGGAACGCACTGCTGCAATACCATAATAAGACAGGCACTAGACTTCAACACCGAGTGACAACCGACTTTAACACATTGAACACTTTGTTGAGGAAGATGGACTAATGAAAATCACAAAAACACAGCTTAAGCGGATTATCAAAGAAGAGTTAACCGAGGTGGGTCAATATGGACTAGGTGTGCCGCGAGCCTCCACAAGATCCGTAGCAGATCCACACACCGCCGCAATAGAAGCTCTTGCAGATTATATACGCAAAAGATACAGAAAAGATCAAAACCTTTTAGATCTTTTACAAGCTGCGGAAGAAGCGGTTACTGACTTTGAGAACACAATGACGGAAGGCTTTGGGCTCGAACAATTTCCTGACGAGAGTGATGTTCCAGATGAACCTGTCGATCCCCTGGACGCTGCCAACGACCAAGGCATAATAGCCGCTCAAGACGACTTCATGCGCTCTCAACGAGGCGAAGGGGTATCACCCGATCTTCCATCATTTGGAAGCCAAGAGGAAGAAGACGCATATGGAATGGCTTGGGGTAAAGAATGGCATCGCTTAATGGATAACGCTGTAAAGAATCGCGTTGATATGGAGCGCAAACTCAACCGCCCACCCGAGCCCGAGACGGATGCAGACAGAGAAGCAGCCGAAGCAGAATTTGACTTCGAGTCTACATACAGCGAAGGTAAAACGCAATGAAACTAACTAAAACACGCTTAAATCAAATTATTAAAGAAGAACTTAAAAAGGAAATCTCAGCAGATGACTTGTATCTTGCAGAGATGTTTGAAACTAGCAGTGATGATCGATATAAACCTGGAAAGCGCGATACAGCTTTTAATCCGGCTAATATGAATCAGACCCCGTTTGACAAGAATGAAGACCAAACCGAAAATCTTGTCGCCACTATCCAAAGCGTAGCAGGTGACGAACTGAAAGCCGCTGTCCAATGGTTCAAGGATCGTCCCTCCAAGGAGGAAGATCCATCCAAGTACCGAAAGCATAATCAGTCCATGATGAGCCAGGAAAGCCCCGTGCGTAGCTACACTAATGCCGTCAATAATGCTATGGACGACAATGAGATTTATGATAAGCTATCCCCATGGCGAAATGCTGGCTATGAAGGGCTCGAAGGCACCCTAATTAATTTAGCCTCGTGGATGTCCAGAAACAATCCGGTTAACGAGAAGGTTAAAAAAGTTAAGGGCGGATATAAGGCAACCTCTAAAAGTGGCAGAGAATTATCTAAAAAGCCAAAGTCAAAAAAAGATGCTTTGAAACAAGTAGCCGCTGTCGAAATATCAAAAGCCAATCTTGCAGAAATTATTAGAGAAGAACTCTCAAAAGTTCTTGGAATGGATGCTGAATACGAACGCTCTCAACTCGCCGCCAAGGTGAGAGATTTACTTGATGAATACACGGGTGAGAATCTTGAGGCAGCGATGGGTACTCTCAACGCAGTCCAAGCAATGCTGGCAAGAGAAATGGCTGAGAATGATGAGATGGATCTTGAAGAAGGTTCTTTCTTTGATGATGCAGCAGAGGAAGAATCCGCAGAGGCAGACCAGCAGGCAGCCGAGACATCGACCAGCGCTTCTTATGTTACGGGTCAGGGAAGTGGCGTTAGCAGCGACAGCGATGACAGCGATAAGAAAAATGAAGCCAAACTTAACGAGGTAAGCCAGAACAGAGCCATGCAAATGGCTGCCAGTTGTGCTCTAAGTTATTTACAGGGCGCTGGGTTCCGGGTAGATAAGCCGTCGCTTCAAAGGGCTATCATGGGGACAATTTTGCAGAACAAGAATGCTTCTTGGCTTTCAAATCAGAGCGATGTTGCAGAGAACACAGAAACTGTTAACACCGAGAAATCAAGCAAATAATTTAAATTAAAATAGACCTGATATCATTCTGTTCCTACTTAATATAAGGGGGGAGCGCAATGGCAAGAGGCAAAAAATACTCTCAATTAGAGTTGCAGGCAAAACATACAATTGCTTGCGCCAAGGAAGAATTTGGCACAAAAATTCAAGGCTACCTCATTAATTGGAGCATTGCCACGGATGACGGTGGAAAATTTATACAAGGCTTTATTGAAGACTCGCAAGCCGCTGATGAGCTTCGCACAAAGATGCCGATGAAGTTTATGGGTTTCCGCACCATAGTCTCTTTTGTTACTTTGGTGGAGGAAGCACAGGCTTTAAAGACTTTTCAATACAAAGATTACTAATTTATTGACAAGTTGTTTTTAATCAGTTATTATAATATATGAAAGTTGGAGATTTAGTACAATATATCACGGGTAGTAGTCAGCTTTACTTTCACTTCCCTTCAAAGCGATGGGACAAGTTCTTGTCAGGCACTATCGGGCTTATAATCCAAGAGGAAGATAATACTACAGAAAAAATGTATTTTGTCAAAGCGATCAACAGAAGAAAAAACAGGTTTTATTGGTTTTATGAAGACGAATTAATAGTTCTATCAAAAGCAGAGAAAAAAGATGAGTGAAGAAAAGCCAGAGAAATTAGGAAAGCTGGTATTTTTAGATGAATACCGCGAACCAAGCGAACCACAGGGGCTTGTGCATAACTATACAGAAAGTTCTGATGATTTTTTTGACGATGAGCAGGTGCATTTTAATTATTTAACAGCCTCTGATATCTCCACACTTGATCCGCACGAGATTATGTGGATCATCCGACAGCTTATAAGTAGAAGCAATTTTGAGTGGCGCAAAGAAGAAACAATGATGATGATTAGTGATTTATTAGAAGAACGTGAAGACGAATAGTTCTTGACATTTACTTTACAACTTTGTTGTTGACATCCCCATAGAAACTATGGTAAAGTATACATGTAGTTAGGAGTTGTTATGCTTGCTTTGTCTCTCGGTTCTAAGGTTGTCTCCAAGTCCCATGGTATTCCCGGTGTGGTGGAGGCTGTTCGGAAGTATGGTGGTTATGAGTTTATTATTGTAAAGGTAACGGGTGCCCATCAGATTGACGGTGCTGCCCTCACCAAGATTTATGGAAATGCAGAAGAGTTCGAGGTGCAACAATGATTAAAACCAGTGATATGAAAGTCGGTGATTTAGTTAGATGTATGATGGTAGACGGAAAGCCTACCGGCTTGGTCGTGGAACGATTTGAGCATTTCCCCAATGTAGACATATTCTATGTTCTGATCCCCGGCTATGTCGATAGCGTTCTGATCAGAGCGAGTCAAATGGAGTTAGTTAATGCAAGTCGGTGATTTAGTAAAAGTCAATGCGAAATACAATCGCGTCAAGATTGGCTTGGTAGTGGAAGTAGCGACTAAGATTCCCAACAGTTGCAACGGGAGCGGTGCCCTATACGGATACAGGGTCCAACCTGTTGACGGAACTCGCCCCATTCTCGCACTACTTCAAGATATGGAGATTGTAAATGAAAGTCGGTGATTTGGTAAAATATGTAAGCCCTGGTAGTCGCTGGGATGGAGCCTGGACACAGCCCGGTATTGTTTTGCGCTGTATCCCCGGAACTGATGAGTGCAAAGTTGTGCGCTGGGTAACTGGCACAACGGGCAGCTACCCCGCGAGAAACTTAGAGGTAATCAATGAAAGTCGGTGATTTGGTAAGATTTAAGCAAAATCCAGATGCTCCTTTCGGTCTACCTCCGAAAGACTTAAAGGTAGTCTTGGATTTGGCGCTGGAAAAACAGATCGGTGCAAGCCGATGGGTTATGATTTATTATATGGAAGGAGCAAGAGCGGGACAGAAAAGTCCCTGTGATGTCAATATGTTGGAGGTGGTAAGTGAAAGTCGGTGATTTGGTTCAAAGAGGAGATGTTGTCGGACTGATTGTGGCAGTTAAATATGCCAACGACATCCAATGGATCAGGATTCTCGGCAGTAGTTATGTTTCGCAGATTGGCTGGAAGGTGATTAGTGAAAGTAGGTGATTTAGTTGTAATGCCAAACTCTAGTGTTGGGCGTGAGGTTACTGGTGTTGTCGTGTCGGTCACTCCACCTGAGATTTTTATTCGGGAGAAGCCCTCGTGGTACAGAGCCGGAAAGCGACTCGCCGTTGTTTGGAGCGACGGTGGTGGTCGTATTGATTGGGAGCCACGCGAATGGCTGGAGGTGATTAGTGAAAGTAGGTGATTTAGTTATTTATAAAGGTCTGGCTGTTGGCTGGACCGACGAGTATGGTGACTACCTTCCCGGTCCCAATCTCGACCACAGAGGAAGCCTTGCTCCTGGCGTAGTGGTTGCTCTTTATTGTATCTGTAAGCCAGGGGAAGAGAAGTGGTGGCTGGAAGGAGGTTGTCGGTGCGTAGCCGATGTCCTCTGGGCTGGGGATCCTGTCGTGCAGGGGCATGTCACCAAACATTTGGCGGTTCGCAATGAAAGTCGGTGATTTAATAAAGTTGCCGGACGGCTGCCGTAATCACTGGGGGTTGCCAACGGGCATCGCGATTTTGATTGGGAAGCTGCCAAGAGCGGACAGCTTGGAATACGATTGGAAAGTTCTTGTTGATGGTAAATATATTGAACTTGGTAGACAGATCGAGTGGTCTGCTGAGGTGATACATGAAAGTCGGTGATTTGGTTAAGAGTGTGGGTAGGTCACACAAATATGGAATCGGTATTGTAGTAAAAAGATTAAGCAAAAAACAAAGCCCCTTCATAGCATTCAAAGGAGCCTCGGAAGCTAGCATACCACAAGACCAGTGGGCGGTGCTTTGGACCAATCCGCTGTGGACAATGAAAGATGGATATTCTGTGGAATATCAAATAGAGTTGGAAGTGATTAGTGAAACTAGTAAGAGATAGAATACCAGAGATTATTATTGAAGATGGTGGCAAGCCGGTTTATCATCTTGCAGACATTGATGAATATAGGCATGAGTTATATAAAAAAGTTATTGAGGAGTTGAACGAGTTTCGCGAAGAGCCTTGCCTTGAAGAGGCAGCCGATTTGCTTGAGGCTGTTTATACACTTTTCGATACGCATAAGTTTGAGTTAATAGACATCGCGGAGGTGGGAATGATAAAGTACAGCATTGTAGGCGGTTTTTCACGAGGTGTTATTTTGGAGACAGTCGATGATTAATTTAATTTTATGGTCAATTTTCTTTTCTTTTGGATATGTCGCAGGTTCTTATATGCGGGGTGTTGTATTTGACAGGCAAGCTTGGCGAATCTACCGCTGGGATCTTAAGGTGTTTGGATACCGTCCCGTGCCGATTGGAGCCAAACTTTATAACGGAGATAAAATATTAATGGGTATGGAAGTAGATACCCATGGCTTCCCTGATGGTGGCATTAAGTATGAATAAAGCTTTTTATTACAATATAACTGTGGTATAATCAATGTAGTAAAACTAATTATACATTATGAACAAAATATTTAAAGACTGGAACCAGTTCCTGCTCAGTGAATCATCATTAAGCAGGGTACACCAGCACATGGGCGAGCACGATACAGCAGTTATTACTGCTTACCGCAATGATCCATCTTCAGAGGTTGGATGTGTTAATGCAGTTCCACCTGCCGAACAGGAAGATAGTCCACTTGATGCCAACAAAGCACGCAACAGAAACTTGAAGGCAGTGCTTCTTCGAATGGGCTACGGAGTTACACGAGTTGATGGATCTTACATCGAAAACTTTGATGACATGGATAATAGAAAAGAAGTGAGTGAAGAAAGTTTCTTTGTAGTCAATCTTAAGGACAATCCAGAATTCTCCAGTGATATTGAAGACTTGGGTAAGATGTTTTGTCAAGACTCAGTGTTATTAATTCCACAAGGAGGCGACGGAGCCTTCCTTCTTGGTACAAACGACAGTTGGCCAGGGCTTGGAGAGAAGGAGGCAGTCGGACGCTTCGAGGGTGGTAAAGAGGCTGAGTTTATGAGCCGTGTCAAAGGTCGCCCTTTTGTATTCAAAGAGGTTCACGCACAAGAAACCTGGGACCAGCTTGGACGCAACGCCAAGTGGGTGGTTACCAAGATTGCCGAACGAGTTTTAAATGAAAGCCGGTGATCTGGTAAAAGTCGATTACACTATCAACTCCCAATGGTCACCCACTGGGCTTATTTTAGAGCGAAAATATGATGCTGGTGAGATTGAATTTCCACCTTGTTGGAGATGTCTCGTATTATTTAACGATGGCGAAAAAGCCTGGGTGATGGAAAAAGAATTAATTGTTGTCTCCTCTGCTTGACATTCTCTTTACAACTTTTCTATAGACAACCCCATAAAACCTGTGGTATAGTATACATGTAGTTAAGGAGAGAACTCATGAGTGTTAATATTGAATTGGATGAGCGAGAGCTTGAACTGGTTATCGATGGCTTGTTCGCGATAATCTCACACCCCTCGACAAACCAGGATGACTGGCGGGATGCGGCTGACCTTTCGGACTTTCTAAGGGCGCTTGGAGCGGGACACTTTGACGACTGGGACACGGCAGAACAAGAGTTTGTTGACCAAGGGATTGAAGCTCGCGAACAGGCGAAAGGAACTTCCCGTTCCGCGAGCAAGCGACAGGAGCAACTGAAGTCCTCTTTGCGCCTCGTTCCGAATGACCCGATTGATTGGTAAGTCCTTGACATTCTCTTTACAACTTTTCTATTGACAACCCCATAAATTCTATGGTATTATATACTTGTAATCAGGGAGATAAATAATTATGGCAAGACGATGCGGCTACTGTTACGACTACGGACATAACCAGCGAACATGTGAAGCTCTGACAGGCTCTATTAAGAGGCAAACAGAGTCTACAACCGATGGATGGACTAAAAATTATTACATCAAAAAATATATTCAGCGCGTGGGCACAATGCCAGATGGAACAGAGCCAACGGGCGATTATAAACAGGTAAAAAAAACAAGCACCCGGCGTCAGTGTGGCTGGTGTAAAGCAAACGGCTGGAGTAGTGAGGAAAGCTCCTACGGGCATAACAAGCAGACCTGCCCGAATCGTAAAGAGTGGGCGGTAGAGCAGACAAGACTAACACAAAAGCTCCGCGCTGTTATTCGCTCTCGTGCCCGCACGTTTGGTGTTGGGATCGGCACTTTGGTAAAAGATTCACAATACTGTTATGACCACGAACAAAACTTTGGTAAACATGAGCTTGTCGGCATCATTGAGAAGATTGACTGGCAGTCGATTAACTCAACAAACCATTATGCTGAAGTTACCACGGTCAACTGGATTAATCATCCAAGTAAGAAGTTGACACGCCAATCAGGCTTTGCGTTGCCAAGATCCTTGTTCCCAACAGAGTTGGTAGACGCTAGTTGGCGTATTGGCGCGAGCTTCGATATCGTTGCCAAATCATCTAATCCTTTGGCTACTTGCCCCAAAGATTGGGAACAACAAATCCCAACCAAACTTTGTGAACCCTCTTGAGATGTCAAGAGATTGTCAAGTCGAAAATAATGCTTGACATTAACGTTTTTAAATGCTATATTATATATGTAATCAGGAGAGATACTAATGGCTGTTGACTTTAAAACCTTTATTTCCGTTGTCCCCCATGTCACTGCGGTTCGCAAACCAGTTTTGGTTCGTGGACGCCATGGCGTAGGTAAGTCTCAAGTTGTCTATCAACTTGCTTCTACCATCGGACTTCCCGTTGTTGAACGGCGTGCTTCTCAGATGACCGAGGGTGATCTGCTTGGACTGCCAAGCACCGATGGTCAAGTAACTTCTTGGAACCCACCTGAGTGGTTCAAGACTGCTTGCGACACCGCTGTTGTGCTCTTCCTCGATGAGGTTGACCGTGCAACTCCTGAAGTTCGTCAAGGTATCTTTGAGTTGACCGACTCTCGGAAGCTTGCCGGGTTTGCTCTTCATCCTGAAACCCTTATCTTTGCTGCCGTTAACGGTGGCGAGCACGGTGAGCAATATCAGGTTGGCGAAATGGACCCCGCTGAGTTGGATCGTTGGACCGTCTTTGATGTTGAACCTACTGTAGAAGACTGGCTTGGCTGGGCAAAAGACAACATCCACGAGGTTATCTGGGACTTTATTAACCAGAACCACCAACATCTTGATCATTCCGATGACTTTGAGCCTAACAAAGTTTATCCAAGTCGTCGGTCTTGGGATCGGTTGAGCGAGTGTTTGTCTGGTGCTGGGCTCTTTGAAGAGGGCTCTGACCTTGGCATTGTCTACAACTTGACCAATGCTTTCGTTGGTTTCGAGGCTGCTGTTTCTTTCCGTGACTTCGTTGAGACTTACGAACGGCAAGTAACTGTTGAAGATATTATCGATAGTGGTAAGATTGACAAGACAGAAAAGTTCGGCATCAACGATCATTCGGCTTTGGTTGAAAAGATGGAAGCGAAGAGTGTGTTTGCCCAAGTTCTTGATCTCAACCAGACTCAAAACCTTGCCGACTACTTCTTGACGCTGCCCTCTGAGGTGGCTATGAAGTTGTGGACCGTTCTGGGTCAAGGCGATATCGAAAACACTGTTGCCCTTCACCAGGCAACCGGATCTGATGGTCGGGCTGTCAGTGGCTACATCGTTGAGCTTTTGACGGGTGAGGAACAATGAGCAAGTTTAAGATGAATAAAAGAGTTGTTTGCTCCGATGGCTTTGCTATGAGTGTTCAAGCTCGTGCAGCAAGTTATTGTTCCCCACGCCGGGATGATGCTGAACGCTATGAAAGTGTTGAGATTGGGTATCCAAACCGATTAGAAACCCTTATTCTACATTATGCAGAGGATCCTGAAAAACCTGAATCAACAGTTTATGGTTTTGTTCCTGTTTCTCTTGTCTCCCTTGTAATCGCCAAGCATGGTGGAATGATTGCTGGTGAGGTGCCTCCAGGTGTCGCACCTCTAGTTGGTAGCGCCCTGTGATATATGACGCTTTTTATACGGTCCACTTAAGTCCCGAAGAAGGACCGACCCAGATTCGTGTGCATGTTGATAAAGATACTGGAGTCGTGAAAGTTGCTATCTTTAACGACAGAGAAGACGGACAAAAACAAAAGAATACTTTCACCTTCGATAATGACGGTGATGTTAAAGCACTCACTGATACACTAAAATGGGCACGAATTAAAAGTCTTCGAGCACGAGGATATAAGGTAGTAGAATGAAAAAGAAATATGTTATCGTACAACATCGCATCAAGCCAGACAAAAATGGAGTTCCCAAGATTGAGGAAGTTCTTCTTGCTTATCCCGACACTCATATTAATGCTAGAAAGCGCGTGCTGCGTTGGCAAGCAGTACTTGAGATGACGAACGTTCGGCTTCGTGAGGCATTACCAGAAGATTATCGTAAGAGAAGCAAGCCAAAGAAAAAGAAATCTAGTGCTAAAATATGAAACTCTGGAAACCAAAATTTATTGAACACAGCAGAGTGCCAATCTGGCTATCAAAGGTTGCTCCTATTGAGGTCTGGGCTATTAATATTGGTCCGGTCGTCTGGTGTAAGGGAAAGTTAACCGATGTCGATAGAACTCACGAAACAATCCACTATCAACAACAACTGGAACTGCTCTTTGTTTTTCATTGGGCTCTCTATTTCTTATTTTGGGTTGTAGGCATGATAAGGTTTAGAAATGGTGCCATAGCTTACTTTAATAATCCTTTCGAGATAGAAGCTTATAAAAATGAGGCAGATATTGATTATCTTGCCACTCGAAAGCGATACTCTTGGATCAAACATGTCACCGACTAAGATCCTTAAAGCCGTATTCACCTTCAGCAGAAGGTTAGCTGAAGATACAGCGATTTGGGTATTAACCAAGGTTGAGCCCACAGCAGAAGATAAGACTTGTAAACCACCCTCTGACCACATTCACGAAGACAACGATACAGTATAAAATGAGTAAAGACAAAAGAAGCCGCCAGCAAATGATTGATATGTTCGGATTACCTTATACAATGACAACTACCCCTAACGATAGAGAGGGGGCTGTATACAGTGATGAGTATACAGATGAAGTTGAGCTTTCTTTAGAGGATCTTCAAGATGCTTATAACCTAACTAAGGAGCAAGCCCAAGAAATATGGGATAAATATGATAAAGAATTCAGAAAAGGGACAGAGAAATGAGTAAGTCAAGTGCCGGGATGCTTAAGGATCCTTCTTTTCTCATGGTATTATTGGCGGCGATTGTTAAGAAGAACGGTGGAGAAGTCAAGTTTATCGATAAAGATCTTGAAGCGGTGGGCTCCGATGACTTAATGGGAATATATCATGACAAAGATACTGATGTATTCTCGCTTAGAGTTATGGATAAGGAACAATATCTTGCCGAAGCTGGTACCATGGAAGGAGTGATTGAGGAAGAGCCTTTGAAAAAAGGAAAGGCGGCTCCACGATATGCCCAGTATGATGACGAAGAAGATTGGGAGAACTAGTTTACAACTTATGAGCGAGAACCCTAAAGTTATAAAAAGAAAGCGCATTAAAAGAAAGAGTAAGTTAACTCTTGCTTTGGATCATATTGATAGTATTCTCTCAGAGCCTGTCAAAAAGAAAAGGAGAAAGCGTAATGTTAAACAGACTAAAAAATCTAACACAGAAAACGTTTCTTAATGTATATCTGAAGGCACATGGCACAAAGCAGCGCATCAAAAAGAGAATAAGAACAAAGTTGCTGGACAAGCTTGCACCTCCAATAGATTTTTAAGAGAAGGAAACTTACAATGAATGAAAAAAAACTTACACTCAATAACACGCTACGAGCAGCTAGCTATTTATCTTTTGTATTCTTAGTACTTGCTCCGCTATGGTATGCTATTGCTTGGTGGTTTGGACAAGTAGACGAAAAAGCCCAACTTCAAGCATATCTTTTGCTGGTGTCAATCATTATGGTTAACCCTATCATTGATGCTTATGACTGGGCATTAAAAAAGTTCTGTACCTGTAAAGAATAGTGCCGAGAACATAAAAAATAAAAAGAGAAACAATGAGTCTTAAGAAAGGAGATCTAGTAAGATATCATAAGAAGGAAATGTACATATCAGAAGAAGGTATGCCTACATGGATAGAGAGAATAACAACAGGAGTAGTAGTAATAGACTATGACAAGTATGTAAAGGTTATAAGCGTATTCACAGAAGGAAGAATACAAAGAATACATATCTCAGACATCTCTCTTCTTAAGAAGAATAAACATCGTCTATAAGAGCTATAAAGCAAAGGAGGCTTATAGGGGAGGCTATGGTAAGAAGTGGGGTAAAGTGGTGCAAAGTGGAATGCTAAGGAGATTTAAGGTTAGCATTGGAAAAACTCGCAAATTAGGCAAGTTTAATAACTTTAGAAGGGAGGGAGAAAACGGGGTGAGCCTTATACACGCTGGTTTCCAACCTGTCAACCTACATAATAACTAGATCTCTTAACAACCTTTTGACAACTTTTATTACATTTCCTACCCGTTCTGTGCTATAATATTGGGGTAAGAAGGGAAAGCAGTGAACGTAGCCAACGTACCACTTGACAAAGACTTGACAACTTTGTTGTTGACATTGCCCTCATTTCTATGCTATATTATGTATGTAAGGAGCGAGTGATGTCAGAGGAAAAGAAACCAAAGTTTGATCTTAATAAACATACTGCCCGCTTGCTAATGAACGAGCCGTTCTTTGCAGCGCTCAGCCGTCGTATCGACAAGCAAAGCACCAATGTCATTCCAACTGCTGGTGTCATGGTTGACAAGAAGACTGCGCAGTTCAAGATGCTTTACAATCCCGAGTTCTTCGAAGGTCTGACCGACGTTCAGAAGCTTGGCGTACTTAAGCACGAGTTCTATCATATTGTCTTTGAACATGTCACTGGTCGGAAGCCCGAAGGTGGGCTAACCAAACAAGACAACATGTGCATGGACCTGGCAATCAACTCGCATCTGCTTAATGAGTTGCCGGACAACTGCTGTCTTCCTGGTCAAGGTCCGTTCGAGTGGGCTCCTCCTGGTAAAAGCTATGAGTGGTACAAAACCAACTGGCAAGAGCAAGAGCCAGAAGAAGGCGACGGTGAACAAGGAGAAGGCGGTGAAGGTCAGAGCGGTGAGATTGGCGATTCCTTTGATGATCACTCCCAATGGGGCGAGGTCGATAACACTGAAAATGAAATAGCTAAAGAACGTCTTAAGGAAGCAATTAAAAAAGCTGCTGAAGAAGCTAACCAAGCTGGGTCATGGGGCTCAGTGTCTGCGTCCTGCCGTAAAGAGATTATGGACAAACTTAACGTTCGGATCAACTGGGAAAAGGCTTTGCGTTACTTTGTTAAGACTTCTCAGAAAGCAGAGAAGAGATCTACTGTTCGTAGAATTAATAAACGATTCCCATATATCCATCCCGGCAAGAAGATTAAGCGTACTGCTAAGTTCGCAGTGTCCATTGACCAGTCCGGTTCGGTAGATGATCAGATGCTTGGTAAGTTCTTCGCGGCTTTGGATAAGTTGTCAAAGTTGGCAACCTTTACCGTCGTTCCTTTTGACACGGAAGTGTGCGAGGACCATGTATTTGAATGGAAGAAAGGTAAACGCTTTAAGGCAGAGCGTGTGCGGTATGGAGGGACTTGCTTTAATGCTCCCACCAAGTGGGTTAACGAGCGCCAGTTCGACGGGCACATTGTGCTGACTGACTTGTGTGCTCCTAAGCCTGTTAACTCTAAGTGCAAGCGGTTGTGGGTTACCACTGAAGAACATGCACAACGTCCTTACTTTGAAACAAAAGAAATCATTCTCGTTGTTGATTGAAAAGTTGGCGAGAACACTAAAATAAAAAAGGTAAAACAATGCTAACAAACAAATGGATAATAGGCGCTGCACTAATAGATGTATTAACATACTCAGCATTAGCTTATACAACCTATCACTGGGTAACGTGTAGCTCATGATGACAAACAAAGACATAGCAATCTGCTTAGCATTAGGCGTAACCCTACCTGTATTAGTATTTGTATCAGAGCTACTGCTATGGATAGAGCAGCACTAAGACTTTACAATCTCTTGACAGACAGCAGCAACAAAGTATGCTATAGTATAAGAGAAGCAGGTAGGGGTACCCCCTCCCCCCCGGTGTGACCCCAGGTATGTGCCATAGGGGTATATGGGGTATATAGGGCGATTAAGACCATGCACCACACCACAAAAAATCCCAGAATAAAAAAAGGACATTATTATGAGTATTAAACAAACAACCGGAGTAGGACTTGATGTCTTTCATTGTTCCGCAGGCACCAACCTTGTATTTGGAAAGGTGGTAGAAGAAGGCATGTATACCGGGCATCCAGAACAAGGCGGGCTACCCGTCGAAGAAGGATCACCTTACTTCACGCACAATTGGAAGTGGTATAAGATTAAGTGGGAAAAGTGCGACTATTTGGATCAGTGGTTTAAAGCGGCTAACGTTGGCTTAACTCCACAAGGTTGATGTGCAAAAAATGGTCACCAAAAAAAATGCAGATTTTGACGTTCCCAAACTTGCTTATGCAAAGGGAGACTACGTTAGGTGGTATTTGACGGATCCCCATGGGGACATTGTAATGAGAGGTGGGACAGGTATTGTGTTAAAAGCAGTGCCGACAACCCTTGTAATGAATAAAAGCTTTCTGCAATACAAAGTATGGTGTACAGACCTTAATGAGAAGCTTTGGTTTTCAGAAGAGGACTTAAACTTAATTTGCAAAGGTCCAGTAAAATTATGATAAGATATAAAGTTTTCTGTATTGATACAGGGAAAATAAGAGTTTTGGGCGTATGTGCGCTTGAATTAATTGCTAATAGCTAAATTAGGAGGCATTAATGGCAATATGTATTAACTGTGAAGAGGAATATTCAGATAGGCGTGCTGAGATTGGATACAGCACCTGCTTGGACTGTGGGGAGCACGATGCCCGTAAGATTTCGGCAGCGCGAACACACGCGAAGCTATGCGAAATGACGCCCTATGTATCGGGCTCTCTCACGCAGCCTGACGCGCTATTCGAACAGCGTCCGGGTCATGAGCGTAAACTCAAAGAACCAAAGTACCGATAGTAGGTTAAGCGGGGGTATTAGCCTTATTCTCCTCATTATTCTCAGAATTATTCGATAATTGCAAAATAATTTGAATTTTTATGGTTATCTGTTATAGTTATCTTAGTGAATACCTTTATTGAGTGATTAAATGTCTAACGATACCAAGTCCAAGAAGCAAAGTCAAGACTACTTCGACATTGAAGAATACCTTGAAGAGAGACTGGCTGAGTTGGAAGCTTATGGCGATTATCACTATGAAGAGGAATTAGAGGATCGGCATAACGAGCCACCTATTGATTCATATACAAAAGAATATTTTTTTGAAGAATTGTTTAATGAGTATACTACTCCTTCTAAGGCAGCCCCTGCTACTTCTCCAATTTTAAACAAAGATAAAAATCTAAGCCGCTATAACAAATTAATGAAACAATATGTTAGCGAGCTAAGCCGCCTGACTTATAATTTGAAACCATCCACATATCAAATTATAAGCGGTGCCGGTCCCGCTTGGTTTTATGAGCCTTTAACAAAAAGGTATATTAAGACCGAGCGCGGATCGGAGGTGGTTATTATACCGGGAGAACCTGATGACCAAGGGCGTTTGCTGGTGCGTACCATGGGTACGTTCTTGTTAATTCCTTGTGAAGAGGTATTAGACCTCGGTTATAACTAAGTCGTGGCTTCCATATGGCGGCAAGCTAACGGAACGATTATAGAGTATTCCGATATCGTTGATATTCTCGACGAGCATGTTAAGGCTGATGGTAAGGTCTATATTGGTACGGACTCCTTTATTGACAAGAATAGGTGCGTATTTGCCACCGCGATATGTCTACATGGAGCAAAAGGACAACGTGGGGGAAAATATTTTTTTCGTAAAGTTTATGATAAAAAAGAAAATTTTCCGTCCATGGTTCAACGCATATTGAAAGAAGTGCAAGATTCCATTGAGCTTTGCTTAAATGTGTCGGATCTGCTGCCCGACGCGAAGATTGAGCTTCATATGGAT